>Ga0210057_1001406_pt1 | contig 36827 bp, 53 predicted proteins | sample CryGeyCG2114_010_2_FD_183968 | JGI IMG/M metagenome (GOLD analysis project Ga0210057, IMG submission 183968) | Groundwater microbial communities from aquifer - Crystal Geyser CG10_big_fil_rev_8/21/14_0.10 (SPAdes) (version 2) | ecosystem: Environmental > Aquatic > Deep subsurface > Groundwater ... | reverse complement strand
TTTTTTACATGACTATCCGGATTGTGAGTATTTTATGTCGCTAGATTCTGACATAGAAATAGTAAATGCATTTCCAAACAATAATATATTTACGAAATTATTATCTCATGACGTAGATTTCTGTGGCGGATTGTATGCCATTAAAAAGCCGGGGGTTAGGAGAAGCTCTTCTATTACTATGGATGGTCAAAATCCAGATTTTGACACCGGTTTAATAGAAATGAGATGGTTATCAACTGGATGCTGGTGTTTGAAAAGGTCAGCGGTTGAGAAAATGGTTTTGGCTTATCCCGAACTTGATTATGATGGTGACGATAATGCTTCTGGAAAGAAAATACATGGATTGTATATTCCCATGCTTTACGATCTAAAAGATGGAGATTTTCCCAATATAAAATTGCCATTCAGAAAATATTTGTCCGAAGATTGGTCATTTGCAGAGAGATGGAAGAGAATCGGGGGGAAGATTTACGCTGATACAAGCATTGTTTTAAGGCATATTGGGAAGACTGATTATAATATGTGGGATGTTAATGTTGTTAAAACGGAAATTCCTAATCAGAACGGATTACCTAATAAAATTCCACAATTACCTCAGCCGGGCTTCGATTTGCAAAAAGGAACGTAAACAATGGCTAAAATATTTTTAAATAAAAGAAGGAATTTTTGATAAGAAACGATATGTTGAGAATGTGCTGGGTGCAAAATTTGAATTTATCCGTTTGTTTTTGAATTCTAAACAATTAAATTATGTTAGAGAAAATATGGTATAATTATGAGCGATCAGTCTATAACAATTATAACCCCTACTACTGGAAAGAAAAGTTTATTTAAGGCAATAGAATCGCTAAATAATCAAGGCGTTGCATATGAACACATACTTTTGTGGGACGACAAAAGAGATGAAGATTTTCTTTATCCAGACCCAAAAACGATGAGAACCAAAAATCCATTCGATCTTAATTTTTGTTCTAATGGAAGTTGCAGATATAGCGTAGTTATCCCGGGTTCATTTGTTCAGGGAGTGGCGTTTGGGTCATCGTTAAGGTCTGTCGGTTTAATGTTGGCAAAAACAGAATATATTACTTTTATGGATGATGATGTTTGGTTTGCTGACGATCATTTGGCGACTATGATGAAAGCCGTAGAAGGCAAGGCTTGGGCATATTGCAAAAGAAAAGTTTGGGGAGGAGATCCGTTAATTTGCTTTGGAATTGATGAATTTGAGAGCATAGGTGATAGTCCAAAAAGAAAAGTTCCTTATGAAATGGTAGATAATAATTGTATGGTTTTTCATCGTCGCTTAGGGTCTTCTGGGGCGGTTCTTTATAGAGAAACAACCGAATATAATGACGATAGGCTCATGTATTCTTTTTTGAAACAGTATGGAAAAGTTCCGGGAAAATCTGATATGGCTACAGTTAATCAAATTTGTCCCAAGAGATTAGAAAAAATGTTTAGAGAGAATTGTACGGCGGTCTAATATGCCTGAAACCATTTCTATAAACAATAATCCTATTGAAGTCGAGCAAGTTCGTTCTGATTGGGCTCTTGCTTTGATGTCTAGGGGCGTTATTGTCAAATTGTCTATATCTAGATGGAGAGCTAAAACCAGACTCACTCCCGAAATGCTAGGATTGAAGTTCGTCGATGAAGATTCGTTTAATTTTCACAAGAAATATATGGAATTGGGTGAGCATAAATTATTTCCTCCTACTGAAATAACAAATGTTGAAAACTTGGAAAGAAGAGCTAGACTATTATTAGACAATTATAGTTTTGATACGGTTTGGGGCAAGTTTGTTCCATTTACTGCGTTTGATGAATGGGAACGGGAAAACAACATTATCCGAAAAGATTGGTTCGAACAGGCTAGAATAATAGGAAGTCGATATGATAGTATTTTGTCTGTAGTTAGGGATGAATATAAAAATATGGCTAAAGACGTATGGGCTAGGCTATATCCTCAAGACAAGTCAGAGCCAACACAATCATTTGTATCAGACTTTGTGCAAAAGATTGTTGAGAAAATACCTCCTAGCGAAGAAATAGTTAGTAGCTTTAGGTATAATACAACATATTTCATTATACCGATGCCTTCGTTAGTTGAAGATAATTTAGCCAAAGCAGAACAGATTAAGCGACAGACCGAAATGGACAGGTTTAATTCGCAAATAGATCAACAGACGAAGAGAAGGATATCAGAAGAATATATTCAGAGGAAAAAAGAACTCATAGATAGTTTTCTTGAGTCAACCGTTATTAGTATGAGATCGTATGTCGGAGAATTATGCGATTCTGTTTTACAATCTATGGGGAAAAATTCTAAAACAGGAAAAGTAACCCATCAACAAGTTAATAAGATAAAAGGAATGATAAAAAAGGTAAAGCTTCTTAATTTCTATGACGACAATGAGGTTTCTTCCCTATTAAAAGACTTAGAGAACGAGGTAGATAAGATGAAGGGCGAAAGAGATAAAGATGTTATCATTAGTAAATTGAGAGAAATAGTAGAAACTGGCAGAAGCGATTTTATTCCAAAAAATTTCAACCCGTCAATTAGCGTTCTCGAAGCGGATACAATATAGGTGAATCTTGGAAAAAGAAGTTATATTTAAAGATGAAAAAGGTAGACCAATCATTAAAATAAATGATAATGGCGAATTGGTTGTGGGTCGGTATGTGGATATGACTCCTACTTGCAAGGACTATGTTGCTAGCGTTTATAGCGAATTGACTGGAACTGATAATAAAAAAATAATGGATTTTCTAAACTACGAAAGCGACGAGGGCGAATTCTGCTCTTAGAAGGGATATATGGCAGATAAAGAAAAAAAAGCGTATGAACGCTTCGACAACACCGTAAACCAAATTGTTGTTTTTGCTAAAGCCGCTAGCATTAACGCAAAAGTAGATTGCATTTATCCCGAAAGCTTTATGGTGGGAATGTTAACTACTGGCGCTAACGAAGTAACGTCTGCATTGTCAGATATGGGGGTAAATTTAGACAAATGTTTGGCTATATTCAAGAAAGAACTTATGTCAAAAAGAAATGTTAATGCGGCAAAGTCTGAACCAAATTATGAAGATTTAACCATATCTAAACAGGTCGTTGAAGCTTGTAAAATAGCCAATAAGATTAGGGTAGAAATATTTTCAAGCGAATATATTAGCTCTCATCATTTACTTATTGCCTTAATGAAAGTGTCTCCGTTCATAAAAGAAACGATGGATAAGGAAAGATTTAATATTGAAGCATTTTTGGGCAATATAAACAAAATGAAATCTCCCGTTGCTGCTGGCGACTCTAAAAAAATAGGTTCAAAGGGACAGCATTCAGCTATAGAATCATTTTGTACTGATGTTACTCAACTTGCCAAGGAGAACAAGTTAGATCCAATATTGGCTAGAGACAAGGAAATTGAATCAGCCATTACTATACTTTGTAGAAGAAGTAAAAACAATCCGATTTTAATAGGCGAACCGGGAGTAGGTAAAACGGCTGTTGTGGAAGGAATATCTCAGAGAATAGTCAGCGGCGCAATCCCAAGACAATTAATAGGATGTAGAGTATATTCTCTTAATCTTTCTAGTCTTGTTGCTGGAACTAAATATAGGGGAGAATTCGAAGAGAGAATTAATACTCTAGTAAAAGAAGTTCAAAATTGCACAAATTGTATTTTGTTTATAGACGAAATCCATACTCTTGTTGGGGCTGGTTCTGCATCTGGAGGGTCGTTAGATGCATCAAATATACTTAAGCCATTTTTAGCCCGTAACGATTTGAGATGTATAGGGGCAACAACAATGGATGATTTTAAGAAATACTTCCAGAAAGACGGCGCTCTGGAAAGAAGATTTCAGCAAATTGTAGTCGAAGAGCCCAACAAAGAACAAATGCATCAAATATTGGCTGGAATTAAACCGAAGTTTGAGGAATATCACAAATGTATTATTACGGATGATGCTGTCGATTCCGTTATCAATCTTTGTTTAAGGTATTTGCCCGACAGAAACTTTCCCGATAAGGCAATTGATGTCATTGATACAAGTTGCGCCAAACATGCATGGGAAAATAATAAGTCCCAAAAACCAATTATAACAGGAAAAGATATAGCCAATGTTATAAGTGAATTATGTCAGGTTCCAATTGAGGTTATTCTTTGGGATGATAACGAGAGAATAGTAAAGATTGAATCAATACTGTCTGAAAAAGTTATTGGGCAGAAATATGCAATCGAGACAGTTTGTAGAATTTTGAAAAATGCTTATTCAGGCGTAAGAAACCCAATTAAACCAATCGGTAGCTTTGTTTTTGGAGGTAAAAGTGGAACGGGGAAAACCTATATGGCTAAAGAATTATCAAGAGCCGTATTCGGAAAAGACTCTTCTTTTATCAAATTGGATATGACAGAGTTTTCGGAAAAGCACTCTGTCAGTAAACTCATTGGAAGCCCTCCGGGGTATGTTGGGTTTCAAGAAGGAGACTTGTTCATAGATAAAATTAAAAGAAAACCCTATTGTATTGTTTTGTTGGATGAATTGGAAAAAGCTCACCCCGACGTTCTAAAACTATTTCTGCAAGTTATGTCAGATGGAGAAATGACAGATGCAAGCGGAAACAAGGCAGATTTTAAGAATGTAATTTTAGTTATGACGGGCAATTTTGGGATGGGATCTGGAGATACAAAGGGTTCGCTTGGATTCTCGGAACAAATTGCCAAAGATCCATTTAAAGAACTTCAGGGTAAACTAATCACTTATTGTAAAGAGCAATATGGAGAAGAGTTTATTAATCGAGTAGATGAATTCGTACCGTTTATGCCACTTTCCGACGACGATCTTAAAAAAATAATTAAGATGCGAATGGACGAAATAGGATCCCGCTTGACTGATCGAGGTTTTACAATGGAGTTTACAGATACTATTTATGACTTGCTTCTTAAACTTAGCAAAGAAGAACACGGATCTAATGCTACCGTTTTAAATCGTTTAATTGCCAAGAAAATTGAGCCCTGTGTTTCAGATGCATTAACCGGAAGAGGTTCGGGATGTATTATATTTATATCGGTAGAAAATGACAATTTTGTTTGCAAAAAGAAATAATGAATAAAAATGGCAAAGATTATTATAAGATTCTAGGCGTTGAAAAAAATGCCGATGAAGAAAGTATAAAAAAAGCTTATCGCAATCTGGCACACAAGTATCATCCCGACAAAAATCCAAACAATAAAGAAGCCGAAGAAAAATTTAAAGAAATATCAGAAGCCTATTCCACTCTCTCCGATTCTGACGCCAAGCAAATTTATGACAACGGAGGGATGAGAGCTGCCCATTTTGACCCATTCTCTTCATTCACTACTGCGTCTAATATATTCGGAAATATGAGATTTACAGTGGATAACTCATTTGCAGTTAATCCAGATAATAGAATCGCTTATAGAATCGGGATGGAAAATATAATTAAAGGAGGAAAAGCCCAAATCGATTTTACCAGATTTATTGCTTGTGATAAGTGTTTCGGAAAGGGAAGAATTAATTCTAAAGATAAATGCCGTACTTGTAATGGACTCGGGAATGTCTTTTTTAGCGTTCAAAATAATGTCGTCTTTAATACTACTTGTAGCGAATGTAAAGGAACGGGTAAAAAAACGGATCCATGTGAAAAATGTGGCTCAACTGGATTTAAAAAAATAAATGAAAAATTGTCCGTAGATATACCCGCCGGACTTAATCCCATGTCTGCCCTAAGAATTAAAGGCAAGGGAAATGAAGTTTATTATGGGGGGGGAAAAACAGTTGGAGATACCTATATTATTATCGACTACCCCCAAAATTATAAGGGAATAACACTAAGAGACGGAAATATCTATGCCTCCATTAATGCAACCATAGATTCAGTTTTAGCAGAAGAGAAAATTAAAGTCAATATACTCGGATGTAAAGAAGTAGAATTTAAACTCGATTCATCTAAAAACTCTGGATACCTGTATAAAATAGAAAAACAGGGAATCACAGACGATAAACACGCTTTCATAAAGGTTTTCATAGATATCCCAAAGAATAAAATAAGCGAAGAGGATAAAGAAAAACTAGTCAAGCTTATGAGGGACGTTTATGGCAAGCCGACCACTAAATACGAGCCGACCACCACTCACTAAAGCTGATTTAAAAGACGATTTAAACTATTTCGCAATCCCAGAAGATACCCTCCAATTGCAAGTCGATACCCTTAATGTCTATCAGAATTTAGTTGCCCTAGATAGCTTTCCCGAAGAATACCAAAGAAGAATACAAGACTATTACCGTTTTTCAGCAACTAGAATGAACGTCGATACCTCTAAACCAGCCCCCATGACCATTACAACCATGGACCTAATATAATGACAGATGCAGATGTCAATTATCAGTTCAGCGGCTATCAACTGCCTATGGAACAACTGGACGAAACAGGACCAGCTTACATAGTAATCCCTGAACCACATCCCTATTATAGAAACCAACCCACCTATTGGTCAAAACCGGCCTATGGTGGACTATCTTATAACAAGGGAATAATAGGAAATAATATCGATATAGAACCGTCCGGAAATGCAGAATCCATATCCGCTTCTCAACCCAGAACCGGAGACGATTTTGAATTGATTCCTTTAGATTAATTTGTATAATAAGATCATGAATAGATTCTCAATAATGAAGTGCGTAGAAGTTAATGAGGACGGATATAACGGACCGTCGGTTATATTGGCTTGCTCATCTGACCGAGAACTAATGCTATTCTTCCCAATCTCTAAAGAAAATGCAAAGCTGATTAGTTATGTCATGGATAAAAATAGCGAGTATGATATAAATACAAATATTTTGGGAATATATAAAACAATGCTTGACTCTTGGAAATCTCAGGATAAATTTCTTTCCGGAGTTATTATGGATTCCGTATATGCCCCGGAACTAAAAGATGACGTATTGCTCGTTAGATTAGTTATATCAGACAATAACGGAGAACTCGATAGCTTAGCCAATGTCAATTTCTTTAATGCCGTTATATTAGCTTCAATGGAAGGACTCGATATAGTTATTTGCGACAACCTTCTTGATAAAATGATTCCAGATGACGACGAAAATGATGACGAAGAAGAAATAGTGAAACAAAAACGAAAACAACCCCATTTCCCCGAAGATAAAAAAATAGTAGATATTGCAAAAAAAATCATGTCCGGCAAAACAAAAGATACATAATATTGTATAATGATTATGGATGCGATTGTTGTGGAACAGTAGCGGTTGGTTTTCTAGATACCGTAGTTGATGGAAAGATTTAGCTAGTCCTCCATCGATTAATTCGCCTCTAAAGACATGATAGTTGCATCCATAAATTTTTTAGTGAAAGAAAATTGAAAATAATAGTTGACTTTAATATCATTAACGAGTAGGATATTGAAAATTAGATGAAGGAATTTTTACGTTAATAAAGAATAAGGTAATAGATATGAAAAACCTGTCACTCAGCAGTTCGTTAAGCTTGTCATCCTGTTATCTAAGTAACGGGCTGAGTGGGGTTTTCTCTACCTAAAAAAAGAGATGGGAAAGACTCAGCCCGTTAGATGAAAATCTAACGGGCTTTTTTGTTGGTTAAATATAAGGAGATAAATATGAAGATTAGAACAGGATTTGTTAGTAATTCGAGTTCCAGTAGCTTTATTTTACACTGGAGAATGATGACACTTGGAAAAGAAACAACAATAGAAATGGCAGTGGCAAAATTGATGGGATTGTGCATTAAAGAAGAAACTAAGGCAATTGATTGGGAATTGTCAGGATGGAGAGACGAAACTAAACCAATAGTAGACGAGATAATTGAGAAAACAGTCCTGAACGCTGACGGAACATTTACATCAACTTTCTGGACCAGTATGTATAACGATGCGAAAGACTTTGGCGAAGCAGCTACGACACTTACAATGAATGTCGTGATGGATAAAGAGAACTTCAAAATTATAGATAGTATAGTAGAAAAGGATTGGTAAGGAAAAGGCACGGATGGCTGAGTGGTTGAAGGTTCGCTCTTTGACAATTTATTAAACGGGCCGCTGGTGGAGTGGTTCACACGGGAAACTGCAAATTTCCAAACATGAGTTCGATTCTCATGCGGCCCTCCATAATTCCTAAATAAAAGAAGGAATTATACTCAGTTATCTTGTATAATATTTCATATAAAGAAATTTATAGCAAGATAGGAGAGCATATGAAAGAGACAGCTAGAAAATTAAGGCTAGAGGGAAATACGTTCGGTGAAATTTCCAAATTGTTAGGAATAAAAACTAGAACCATAAGACTATGGGCGGGAGACATAAAATTAACTAAAGAACAGATTTCAGAAAAAATAAGAAGAATGAAAATATTAGAAAGTCAAGAGAGATATAGGAATATTAAAGTAGATGAAAAAATACTAAGAGAAACATTAAAATATAACGGAGTACATAGAACGATAAAGCTAATGGGATTGACACACGGCTCCATAAGATACTGGTGTAGGGAATACGGGATTGATATTGAGCTTGCAAAGAAAAAAAACATATCATATGACAAATGTTGTTTGTGTGATAAAAAATACTCAGATTTTCAGTTAAATAGACCTAAAATTTGCAATACGTGTGTTTCAAAATTAAGAAGGAGAGCAAGCAAAATAAAGGCAATAAATTATCTGGGCGGGAAGTGTAAAAAGTGTAATTATGAAATTAACGACATTAATTTTGCGGCATTTGAATTTCACCATTCAGAAGACAATAAAGAGATGGCAATTGGGACATCATTAAATAGAAAATGGGAAATAATAAAAAAAGAACTTGATAAATGCGAGCTATTATGTTCTAATTGTCATCGAATTATACACTCTGATTATGACAACACGAAGATAATACTTCTTATAAAAGAAAAATATTTGAAAGACAATTTTAATTTAAAACAAGAAATAATTTTAGAAAATTCAAAAACAATAATTGGTAATAAAAAGGAATATGTTAAAATAGATGACGACAAACTGAAGGACATGGTTAAGACGGAATCCATTACTAAGATAGCTACAAAATTTAACATCTCTACGGATGCTGTCAGAAAAATATGTGAAAACAAGAATATCACTATACCTAAAAAACACTTTTTATTCGTAAGGTTTAATGTTAGCAAGGATGATTTAGAAAACTTAATAACAAAGTTTCCAATGACGAAAATAGGGAAAATGTACGGAGTATCAGATAATGCAATAAGAAAGAGATGTAATAAATTAGAAATCAATTGGAAAGAAATTACAAAAAACAAGAGAGACGGAATGTTTAAATGATTAGGTTGAAAGAATATAAAAACGAGTTCGACGGCGTAACCTTCTATATGGCAGAAGCAACAAAAATCCATAAGAAGGCAACCGGAAATACAAAAAGAAATGCCTTGAATAATTTAAAAAATGCGATAGAATGTAACTTGAAGAAAAATGAAAGGTTGGTTAAATAAGTAAAAATAACATTGAGTTTGGTAGGGAGGCGGATATGGGTAGCCGCGCCGGTCTGTAAAACCGGTCCTTTACGGGTTAGAGAGTTCAAATCTCTCCCTTACCACCATATTTGTTCTTTGATAATTGAAGTTAGATGATAGGGTGGGGGAATTGGCAAACCCAGCGGACAAAAACCATCCAACCCGATTAGAAGGGTTGTTTACGGCAATATAAAATGTAAATCCGCCGCCTATAATGAGTTCGGTTGCTCATAATGGCTATGTTAGTTCGAGTCTAACCCCCATCACCAATTAGAAGTATGTGGGATAAATATCAATCGTAGAGTAGTAATACCCGATTGAAACCTCCCACCCATGGTACTGTGATGGAATTGGCATACATCTATGCTTGAGGAGTATAGGCTCGTAAGAGATTGAGGGTTCGACTCCCTTCAGTACCACCAGTTTTAAGGGCGTGTGGGGAAATTGGCAGACCCGCCAGACTTAGAATCTGGTTCCGAAAGGAGTGCTGGTTCAAATCCAGTCATGCCCACCAAATTTAGTCATGAGGTAGTGTGGCGGAACGGCTTACGCAGTAGACTCAAAATCTACCGGATATAAATATCCTTGTGGGTTCGACTCCCACCACTACCACCAACTTTTAATGGGAGGGGGTTTAAAAACCTGCCTGAAGTCAACATGGTATGAACGGGTTAAGATGGAAGTTGACATGAACCGTTTGTCCTCCCACCAACTTTAGGATAAAAGCAATGAAAGTAAACAAACTAGAACACGAAGAGCAGTATGTTGAATTTCTTAAGAAGAGGCTAAATAGCGAACATTTTAAGCAGAGTGTTAGCCCAGAAGAAATCGAGGCAACGAAGAAAAAATACGACAAAGCAAAACTCAAGCTAAACATGATGAAAAGGGGATTAGTATGATTAAATATAGCACACAAACCGTAGAACAGAAAGTTCCAGAAAGTATTACTTGCGATGTTTGCAAAAAAGTGTATGATTGCAAAAAAGATTGGGAAGAGGTTCAAGAAATTTATTCGATGTTGTTTAAGGGTGGATACGGTTCTGTTTTTGGAGATGGGAATGTCCTTAAGCTAGATATTTGTCAGCATTGTATGAAAAAAATACTGGGAGAATATCTTGTTGCAGATGAAGAAAATAGTGATAAATGGCCAGAATAATAAAATGCCATCGTGGCGGAATTGACATACGCGCACGGCTCAGAACCGTGTTCCTTAAATGGAGTAAGGGTTTAAATCCCTTCGATGGCACCAATGTTCTTTGATAGTAAATTGCCGGAGTGGCGTAATTGGCAGCCGCAACAGACTCGTAGGGGTCGGCATACTAGAAATAGTGTGTTAGTAAGCTGTAAATTCGGTGAACGGGTAACAATGACTAACCTCAAAAGGGTTGGCAATCTGTAAACATATGTCCCCAACGCCGAGCCAAGCCCGATGACAGTTGGAAAGACAACGGCTACCCAATGTGCTGATAGAGAGGGGTGGAATTATCTATCAAGTTCGGGAAGGTGTAGAGACTATAATCAGCTACCTAAATTAAATAAGGCAAAGTTAGTGAAAGACGAAAGGGCAATGTGGCTTATAAACCTTTAGTCGGACTACTAGCAAAAAGTCATATGAGATGAAGCCAAAAGGTTATATGATGTCCCCTTATTTAATATGGTAAAGGCATAGTCCAGACCACAAACTTAGTAGCGACGAGCGAACGGGTAGTGAAAGCTATAGTGGTAAGTAAAATCTGTTATCCGAAAGGGTGTGTGGGTTCAAATCCCGCCTCCGGCACCATATTTAAGGAGTAATTATGCGTACTGCGTCTTGGTTGGAGTTTGTAGTTCACGATATAGATATATGTGTTGACGAAGCTGTTGGCGAAATTCTAGAGGCTCACAAGAAAAACGATGAAGAGGCGATAAATAAAGCTGTTGAGGATTATCACAAAAGTCGCAGGATGGTTTATTTGGGACAAGAAATGTTGATGTGTGGGCTAAAAGAGTGGAGTTGGCAATGGGCGGCAGATGAGGGTCAGCTTTGCGAGAGAGATTGGGAATGGTTTGCAGAAGATTTGAAAAAGGCTGGAGTAAATAAAGAAGCATATGACAAGAAATGGAATGTAACGGAAAGTTAAAAAATTTTTTTATGGAGGGTTGGCAGAAATGGAAAAATTGCACCGCTCTCGAAAAGCGGAGACCCCTAAAAAGGTCTTGGGGACTCAGACTCCTCACCCTCCGCCAATATTTTAAGGAGTGTTATGGCATACAAATTTAATGATGGAGACGGGGCAGTAATTTGCGATGTTTGTAGAACAATGATTGACGAAGACCTAAGTTATGCTGAATACGCGGAAATTTATGGAGACAAGGGAGATATTTGTTGGGGGTGTAAAAAGAAAAAGGCAAATCAAGCCAAGAGATTAAAAGAAGATATTTTGGAAGATGGTTGGAGAAATTAGAGGGTTGGCTGAGTGGCTAAAAGCATCCGACTTGAAATCGGAACATGGCGCTTAAAACGTCATGCGGGGGTTCAAATCCCTCACCCTCTTCCAGATTTAATGGAGGTATGGCCCGAATTGGTAAGGGACCGCTCTGCTAAAGCGGCGTCCTTAAGTGGACATCTGAGTTCGATCCTCAGTGCCTCCGCCAGTAAATTTTATATTTTTCACAGGACTTAATAGAGCGATGCCTGAGTGGCCGAAAGGGATCGACTGGAAATCGATTGGTGGGCCTTTAAAGTTCACCCGTGAGTTCAAATCTCACTCGCTCTGCCATCTTAAACAGGAGTAAACAATGAAAAAGCTAACGAGCAAGTGGTCGGTTAAATCGCCTCTTTATATCACTAAAAAAGACAAGCGTTATAGTAAGCATCTAAAAATGTTAAAGGAGTGTGGTTTTAGTGATACTGAAACTTGGTCTCTTTATAGTGTTATTGTTGAATTTATTTTGCCTAGATTAAAGAGATTTAAGATGGTTGCTAATGGTTATCCGGCTAATTTGGCTAATGAGAAGGAGTGGGAGAAGATTTTAGACAAGATTATATTTGCTTTAGAGTGGACAAAAATTGATGATGACATGTCTGGAGATTACGATAAGTTGACTGTAGAAGAGAAGAAAGAAAATTGGGATAAGTACACTGAGGGGATGAAGTTATTTGCCGAGCATTTTAGAGACTTATGGTGGTAAATAGTTAAAGGTTGTGCTTGATTTTTGTAATAAATGTGGTAGGATATATTCATGAATAAATTATCAAAAAAATATTGGGCGTTTCGTAATTGGTTTAGAAACAGTATTTTTGAGCCTATTTGGTATCGTTTTTTTGGGCATAAGTTTCATATTGTAAGGACAAAATTGCCTCCTAGTCCTTGGTATGATACGAATATAAGGATGCTTTATGCTGTGATGGGTTTAGTTGAATGGTTTGTTGAGAACGACATGAGAATTTGGAGTCAGGAAGATAGAGACAAAGAGTTTAAGAGAATAAGGGAAGAGGACACGGAAGACTACAGGGATGATTATTGTGAATGTTTGGAAGACCAGTTTGCCAATGACGATAAGATTATTGAAGTTTATAAATGGTGGAAGAATTATGCCAAAAGAGAAGACGAAATTGAAAAAGCGCTTGACGATTGGGCGACATATAATAGTCTTTTGAGAGAAAAACCGGACGATTTTTTTAGTAAGAAAAGGACTATGACAGAAGGCGAGGTTATAGAGGAAAATAGGCTTTTAGACCGTTATGATGAATTGAAAAATAAACTGATTAACGAAGAAAAAAAATATATGAAGATGGCTGTTGATTTGAGAGAATATATGTGGTCATAAGGGGGGGGCGTTATTGGAGCGGAGGGTACGTAACATGTGGACAATTGTTGGGCAGATAATCGCACCGTTACAATGAAGCGGTTAAAGACTTCAGCGATGCGGGACGATTTTGAGGACGCCGGAACTCGTAGGCTAGAATGATACCCGTATTTGCCCAACTGAGCGTGGTTGGAATATGGTTTAGATATTGGCATGTAAGTTGGTTTTGCTAGAGGTAGATAAGTAAGTAGGAAGGTAGGTTATAATGAAGAACTCGCAGGGAAGATATGGATACAAGCCTTTTGACGAGTGGGCTTGGAGATCTTATGACGGGAAGAACAAAGTTGATATTTTAGAATTTATTAAGTCTAAAAATAAAGATAATTTGTTTTTTATTGGGACGGATAGCCAAAACTATTCTAAGAAGAGAATTTGTCTTTTTACTTCTGTTCTTATTGCATATAGGATGAAAATGGGTGGTTCTGTTGTATTGCACCGGGATTCTGTACCTTATATGGATTCTTTGAGGCAGAGATTGCTTATGGAGGCAATGAGGTCTTTAGAGGTTGGTTGGTGGTTGACTCAGCATATACCAATGGAGAATGTTATTGGTATTCATTTGGATGTTAACCAGAGTCTAAAGTTTAAGTCCGGTCAGTATAAGGACGAGTTAATTGGATTGGTAGCTAGCCAAGGATTTCGAGCCTTGGTTAAGCCGGATGCATGGGCTGCATCCTCTGTAGCAGATAGCAAGACATAAGCGGAAACATATTATGTCATTTATACTCAGCGTAGACTATGACGGAACATTGTTTGAGGGCAGTTGGCCGGAAAAGGGTGATCCCAAACAAGATGTTATTGACAAGGTTAAGCTCTTCAGGAAAAATGGGGCCGAAATCGCCTTATGGACTTGTCGGGAAGGCATCTCTTTGAAGGAAGCTTTAGTTAGGTGTAAAGAAGTTGGTTTGGAGTTTGATTCCATAAATCAAAACACTCCCTCACAGGTAAAATATATGGCTGACAGGATGGCTGAAGGTGAGGAATTTTCTACTCGTAAAATTTTTGCCGATTTCTATTTGGATGATCGATCTTATAACATCGAACTTTTTCTAAGAATCGATGTTGAATCCACATGTGCAAGATATAAAAATAGATAGTTTTTATTCTTGCATTCTTTCTCTATTTCTATACAATATTATCAAGATTGGATTGGATATTGACATGAAAACAAAAATTTGTTTAGCACAGATGGAAGTTAAACCCGGCTTTCCCAAGAAGAATGCCGACAAAATGCTTAAAATGATTGAAGGAGCTAAGGAAGATGGCGCTCAGATAATTGTGTTTCCCGAGATGGCCATTCCCGGTTACATGATTGGAGATATGTGGGAGCGAGAATCTTTCCTTAGGGATTGTGTTAGTCAGGGAGACCGTATAAAAGAGTCGGCAGAAGGTATTGTGGTTATATTCGGTAATGTCGATGTTGATTGGAAGCTTAAGAACGAGGACGGTAGAGTTAGGAAATATAATGCCTGTTTTGTGGCCGAGAATGGATTGTTTAACACTAATACGAATTATGATTTTACAACTAAGAAAACACTGATGCCGGAATACAGAGAGTTCGAGGATAATCGTCATTTCTATAGCTATCGCAAACTTATTCAGGACGAACGCACTGATAACTCTGATGGTTATGCCCCTTACAAATTGGGGAATGGATTAAGGGTTGGATGTATTTTGTGCGAAGATGCATGGGACACCGACTATACTATTTCACCCATTAAAATACTCGCTCCCAAGTCTGACATTATTGTTAATATTTCCTGTTCTCCTTTTACGGCAGGAAAAAACAGTAAAAGGAACAGAGTGTTTCAAGACAAGTCTATTAGATATAATATTCCGATGGTTTATGTGAATTGTGTTGGCATTCAGGATAATGGAAAGACTATTTATAGTTTTGATGGCGAAAGCTGTATTTATGATTCGAGCGGACTGCAATTAAATATTGGAAAGCCTTTTGTTGAGTTAGCTGAAACCATAGAAATTAATACCAATTGTTGTTTCGGTGATTCCGTTGAGTTTAAAGACGATATTGGCAAGATCTATGAAGCAGTTAAGTATACGACCAAAAAGTTTATGGAAAGATTTGGGATTGATAAAGTAGTCGTTGGGGCATCTGGAGGTATTGATTCGGCTCTTGTTGCTGTGATTATGAGTGAGATACTTCCTCCTAGAAATATCTTACTTGTTAATATGCCTAGTAAATTCAATTCTGATTTAACAAAGAATGCCGCGTCTCAGCTTGCTAAAAATTTGAGTTGTAAATATGCGGTTACTCAAATTGAAAAAAGTGTAAATCTAACCAACGAACAGATAGATGCAAATAATATCTTTGATTATAGTTCGAAAGATGGCGTGTATAAAAACAATCCTCCCGGACTTACTTCTTTTATGATGGAAAATGTTCAGGCGAGAGACAGATCAAGCAGAATTCTTTCGGCTTGGGCGGCTTGGTTTGGTGGTGTTTTTACTTGTAACGCCAATAAATCCGAAATGACAGTTGGTTATACGACAATGTATGGAGATTTAGGTGGATTTCTTGCTCCTATTGCCGATCTTTGGAAGACTCAGGTTTACGAAATGGCAAAATGGTTTAATGTGAACGTAAAAAATGTTATTCCCGAAGAAAGCATTAATGTTGTTCCGTCTGCCGAATTAAGCGATAAGCAAGACGTAACAAAGGGTAAGGGAGACCCTTTAAATTATGCTTATCATGACCTACTTTTTTCGTCTTGGGTTGAAAGATGGAACAGGGTAACTCCTGAAGATATTTTAAGTTGGACATTGGCCGGTTTTGGAACATTAGAAAAAGAGCTTGGATGGTTCAACAAGGCAAGTATCATGTATCTTTTTGATTATGACGAGAAGAAGTTTGTAGATGATTTGGAAAGATGGTGGAACTGCTATCAGGGACTTGCTGTTGCTAAAAGAATTCAGGCTCCTCCAGTTGTTGCCGTAAGTAGAAGAGCTTTCGGTTTCGATCACAGGGAAGCGCAAGTTGGGATTACTTATACGGAAAGATACATTGAACTTAAAAATAAATTGATTGGGTAATAAAGGGATTTGAAGTCCACTATAACTAACATTAAGAAATCAATGAATGCCGTCTATGGAATGGAGGTTTGATATGAAAGTAAAATCGCAAATTATTTTTCCTCATGTTTATCTCCTTACTTATCCAACTCAATATGAACTTTGTATGTCGCTTGTTCGCATTCAGGAATTTTATGAGAGTCCCAAATTTAGAAATAAGTATTTTACCTTGGAAGAGTTTATGGATTATTGGAGTCTAAGTCATTGTGGTAATTTTAGTTATCCGTCGATGTGGAATGGCTTTAATATCCCGGGAGACGTTTTGAAAAAGTGGATTTCAAAATGTGGTGAAAATAGAGATCACCTTAGGGAAAGAGAGAAGCATTTTATTGGATTGGTTGGAAAACTGATGACTAAAGAAAAAATGGAAATAAATTTTGAAAATGCAGATAAAATTTACATTATTGGCGTTCATAAGAATTCGAGTGATCTTCAGAACGTTATTAGTCACGAATTAGCCCACTCTTTTTATCGTTTCTATCCAGAATATAAGAGAAGCTGCAAAAAGATAGCTAAAAATTTAGAAGAACAAGAAAAGAAGGTTATGTTTGAAACTCTGACCTTACTTGGATATTGTAAAAACGTAATGGAAGATGAAATACAGGCATATAGTTCAACTTATTCATCTGAATCCAGTTATAGAGCCGTATTGAAAAATCATTTAATGAGCGAATTTCGAGCTAATTTTGAGAGTTTTAAGAGTTCAGTGAAAGAAAATTAAAAATAAGAGTTGACTTTGTAACGATATGTGGGTATTATTGTAACAGAATTCATAACGGTTGGTTTCGGCAACAAATAAACATGATACGCTGGGAAACTGGCGGCCGAGAATAAAACTCAGTAAAATAAAATTGAATCAACCTGTTGAATTTTATAGAGCTTGATAAACGGTTGGGTTCAGCAAAAAACTACTTCTAACATAAGTAAAAAAGCCAACCCGTTCAAGTCCAAAGTTAGGATTTTGTGCGGGCTGGTTATCGAAAGGTAATCAGCCTTTTTGTTTGGATAAATGACGATAAAACAAGGAGGAACAGCGATGAGAACTGGTAATAATGACTGGGCGTATGAAAATTCAGGCAACACCTTGCTGGAGTTTTTCAGCAAGGCAGGTTCCATGTTTAAGGGAAAGGGAACGTACTACGGTGGAGAGAGTACGGCGCTGGAACTCTATAAGCCTGCTTGGGTTATGAACAGTTACAAAGCGATGCAGTTGGCGATGTGGCTGAGAGATTGCCGTGGTGGTGCTGGAAACAGAAGCGGATTCAGGGAGATTCTAAACTGGTTGGCTAAGACCGATAGCAAGTGGGTTGAGGCTAACTTGCATTGGATTCCTGAGGTTGGCCGTTGGGATGACTTGGAGGCTCTGATTGATACTCCTTGCGAGAAGTTGGCTCTCGATTTCTGGGCAAGAGCGATTCAGGACGGGCATCAGTTGGCGGCTAAGTGGTGTCCTCGTGGCGACAAGAATCCTCTGGTGTTTAACAAGATGCGTAAGGTCTTGAAGATGGACCCGAAGACTTTCAGAAAACTTCTGGTTTCTAATACGCATGTTGTGGAAACCGTTATGTGTCAGAAGAACTGGGAACAGATTGACTATAACAAGATTCCATCTGTTGCTATGGCTCGCTACAACAATGCCTTTGGTAAACACGACAGCACTCGTTTCGGTCAGTGGAAGGCTGCGTTGGCTAAGGGTGTTGACGAGGATGGTAATGAGGTTAAGGTGAACGCTTCCGTTCTATTTCCTCATGATGTCCTCAGGACTCTATATGCAGATTTGAGCGAACGTGTCGGAGGGTTTCATGGTTTTACTTCTAGTAGAAGGGGCAGTGGAGCTAATTACAAGGATAGCGAGTTGGCGAACGCTCAGTTTGCTGCGTTACCTGATTACATGAACGGGACGAACATGAGAATTATGTCCATTTGTGACTTTAGCGGATCAATGGACACACCTGTGAGTGGAAGTGTAAAAGCCATTGATGTTTCGTTGAGTCTGGGTCTGTATTGCTCAGATAGATTGGGATCAAAGAATCCTTTCTATAGAAAGTTCATTCCATTTTCTTCTACTAGCCGACTTGTAGATTGGAAGAACGATACTTTTAGTATAGCGGCACAAAAGTATAACGATGGGTGGTGCGGCCCTACTAATGTTCGTGCGGCATTGGATCAGATTTTGGATGCTGCAAAGATGTTTAACGCTAAGGAAGATCAGATACCTAACTGTTTGTTGATTATCTCTGATATGCAGTTTGACGAAGGAACTGTTGACGACATGACTTCGGTAGAGGCGGGAATGTTGGCTTGGGAGAAGGCTGGATATAGTCGTCCTAAGATTGTATACTGGAACCTATCGGCATATGATGGCTCTCCGTCTGACAAAACTCATAAGGACGTTGGTATGGTTAGTGGCTTTAGTCCGTCTTTGCTGTCGGCCGTTCTGGGTGGTAAGGACTTTACGCCTATGGCGATTTTGGATCGGGCAATCGAGAAGTATGCGGTTACTGATCCGACTAAGGTTGATGGAAATCCGAAGCCAAAGAAGCCAAAGAAGGTCGTAGACAAACCAAAAGAAAGCGTAAAGAAGAGGCTTTCGAAGTCTAAGTCTAAGAAGGGTTAGATATAGAAAGAGTGAAGTAATGGGGGGTAGATTTATTTCTGCCCCCATTATTATTTCTGTATAATGGAAGAAAAGAACCATGAAAAAGGTTAAAAATATCAAGTACGAAATAGTTATTTGCCCTGAAGATGACCATCTTTGCGGGAAATGTACTTACAAATACAAAGAAGGGTCTATTTATGGGACTAGTAACTATAAATGTTTATTGTTTGGTAATGACCTTTACGGTTTTGATAGGAAGACGCAGAGATGTGGCGACTGCAAATTATTGACTGAACGATTTATAAAGATGCCAGAATTAGACGAATGTTGATATGTTTTTGCCATGAAGCCAATTACATATTTTTCTGGAGATGCCCTTAATCCATTGGAAGTTAAGGGTAGAAAGATAATTGTTCATGTTTGTAATGATTTAGGTGTGATGGGTGCTGGCATAGCATTGGCGATAAGGAAGAAGTGGCCGAGTGCATACGATGATTATGTTAAATGGTTTAAAAAGGATGATTTTAAGTTAGGCAACGTTCAATTTGTTAAGGTTGATAAAGAGACAGTGGTAGCGAATATGATTGGGCAAAAAAGTTTGGGATATACAAACGGCGTTCCTCCTATTCGTTATGACGCAGTGGGTTCTTGTTTGAAAAAGGTTGCTGTTGTTGCAAAAAAATATGAGGCAAGTGTTGTTGGTCCAAAAATCGGAGCAGGGTTAGCAGGGGGAAAATGGGAAGAAATTGAAAAATTAATCATTGAAAATTTATGTGAACAAGACGTTTCAGTTTACATATATGAATTATAGGTGAATTATGCCATATATTAAAAAAGCAATGAGAACGAAATTTGATGATCATCTGAATAAAATACCGTTCATAGAAACCAAGGGCGAGTTGGAGTATTGTATTTATAAATTGATGAAAACTTTCATGAAAGACAAAAATGTTCGGTATTCAACTCTTCACGACACCGTTTATGCAGCTCAACATTGTGCAGACGAATTTAGGCGTAGGAATCTCGATATTAGGGAAGATGTGGCCAGAGAAGAAAATGGTGATGTGGAATGAAATTTTTAACTCCTATTCAGATGAGTGTTTTGGCCGATATTGAGGCTGAATATCAATGTGATTTTTATCTGCCTCCATTCAATAAGAAGATAGATTGTTGTTTCTTTGATATTGACAAGATTAAGGACGATGCTATTGCTTTCCATCAATTTATGGTCGAAGTAAAGAAAACAAAAGTCAGGCATGAATTTTTTGATGTCAATGGTAGGAAGTTTATGGCAGTGATGAGATAAATGATAATGCATTTTAACAAATATCAGAAATTTGTAAAAGATAATTCCTTTTATATTGTGGCAGAAGCAAATGAATTAGGATTAGATTTTCAAGATGTAGTAGATTCAAATGTATAGAAGATTATTGACAGAAGGAAACGAAAAACCTTACGTGGATCAGGCGATGAAAGATAAAAAATTCCGATATAAATATAATTGAAAATATAAGAAGGAATTATGAGTATTTTTGTGGAATAATATGTTATGAATAAAGACAAAAAAGCAAGATATCGATACGATTTGGTTATGGAACAAGAAGATTACGACACGCTTAATAAATTGAGAGATAAATATGCAATAAATATATCTAGGTGCTTTAAGATTTTTTTAAAAAAACATCTAGAAAAATTGGAGAGGGGAAATGCCGAACCGAATTCTTAAAATAGAATGGGCTGACTATATAGGGTATTGCTATTCCCTTTGCCATATTCTTAAAGGGTATGTTGGTGAAAAAACCGTTATAGTTACTGCTCCTAGAGGTGGGTATATACCTTCTGGAATTGTTGCATATCAATTGAATATAGATAAAATATATTCGTGTGGTTATAGTTCTTATGTAGGTAAGACTAGTCGAGACTATCGTATATATCAAGAACTTCCAATGAGATTTAATAATTTACCAGATGAATCAGGTACATTACTTTTAATTGACGATATAGTAGACACAAGCAAAACAATTTCAAACATTAGTAAAATAATAAATAAAACCAGTAATAAAATAAGAATTTATGTTGCATCTGTTTTTGTAAAAAGCGGAAGTAAACACGCTGTTGATTTTTTTGTTAAGGAAATACCGGATAATACATGGATTGAATTTCCATATGATAATCAATGCACATAAAAATAAGTTGGTTTTAAAACATTTGAGATTGGCGTTAACAGTGTCTTTATTCGAACATATTAGTCTTAAAACTTAAGCAAAAATAAATGAAAAAGTTATGTAATTTTTTAATTTATAAAATTACGAATAAAATAAATGGAAAATCATATATCGGATTAACAACGAGAACAATCAAAGAAAGATGGATGGATCATTGTCGATATGCAAAAAATTTATTAAATCGATCTAAAAAAATGCCATATTTACACAAGGCAATTATAAAATATAAACAAAAAAATTTTAAAATCGAAATCATTGACTGTTGTAAAAATTTTAATTTACTAAACAAGATGGAGAAATTTTATATTAAAAAGTACAAAACACTTTGTCCCAATGGATATAATTTAACTACGGGTGGAAACCAATATAGATTTACAAATGAACATAAAATGTATTTATCTTTAATACGAAAAGGAACACAGTCTGGCCATAAAAACAATTTTTATGGTAAAAAACATACCAATAAATCAAAATTTAAAATGAGTAAAACTAGAAAAAAAATAATTAATAGTGGCAAGATAATTACTTTTTGTCATAAACATACTGAAAAAACAAAAAAAATTATTCGCAACAAAGCAATAGAACGATATATTAAAAAAACAGGTCTTACTTATAAAGAGTATAAAAAGGAGTACAAGAGGAAACATAATCGAATGTCCTTATTAAAAGTAAAGACATTTTTGTCAAATATTAGAGTTGGTAGTTTAAACCCGGCAGCAAAAAAGTATATTCTTATTTCGCCTAATAAAAAAATAATAAAAATTCATGGGAACTTATTATGCACATTAAAAAAATATGATTTATCTGAATACACTATGAGACAGGTTTTACAAAATAAAATCACCAATTATAATGGATGGGTTTTGAAATATAATTAAATATTAAAAAGGAGTGGTTATGATAATTTGTTATTCTAAAGAAATTGATGAAAGAAAAAATAAGTTTTTAAAAATGTCTCACGAAGAATATGATAAGTATATGTGTGAGAAATATCCGGTCATGTTTAGGGAAAGAAAATTACCTATGTCTCAAACTTGTATGTGCTGGTCATTTGATATTGGCAAGGGTTGGTATTGGATATTGGATAATCTTTGCGAAAGACTTGATTTTCTGTTTAAACAATCTAAGAATCGAGCTATTTTTACGCAAATAAAGGAAAAATTTGGCGGAGCTAGATTCTATCATTACACAGAAAGTATGATTAAGACGTGTCAAAGAAAACTAAGGAAAATTGATCCTGTTTCCAATAAGCATTGGCAAGAGATCATAGACAATGAGATTAGCAGAGCCGAAGAACTTTGCGACTATTATTGTGCCGAATGTGGTGAAAGTAAGCATGATATGATAAGTGTCGGGAGTTGGGTTTATGACCTCTGCGAAAAATGCTTGGAAAAGAAAAGACCCGAAGCAGTAAAGATTTGGAAAGAATACAAGGATCTCGAAGCTAATATCGGGGATTTTTTACGTAGTGGTTCAAAAGAAGAAATTCAAAAACTCAAAAATTTGATTAGTTTTTGGAAGGGAGAAATAGATACGAATCCGACAAATGAAAAAGAACAGACAAAGAAACAAAAGAAACAAAAGAAACAAAAGAAATCATAATGGAAAACGATAACATAAAAATAATGCCTAGAATGAAGTTCGATCTTGATGATTTAATCAGGGTCGTTGACTTCTCGCATCCTTTTACCTTGAGGGATGTTTTGAAAGCTTGTTCAGATTCAGAAATACCACTAAAAATTCTTGAATCTATATTACATTGCCCTTACATAGATGATCTTTGTAAAGAAATAGATAGCAAACCATTTACCGATGATGGCAAGATGGAATATCTCGAAATTTGCTGGACTGGGAACAAGGGAACTTATGACGGCGAAAAAGAAAGTAGCAATTCTTGGGGGCTTAATGGCGTTGGTATTATTAACTGTTATTCAGATGATATGGTTAAAATGTATGGGCATATGAAAAAAGAATTACCCAAAGACTTCAGAGAGAATTATGCCATTGAGTTTTCTCCTATGTATGAGCTGGCTGACTATGAGATTAGAATGTCCCAAAAACTTTATATTATGGATTGTGACGACGAGACTAGCCAAGGAGATAATATAGATTTTACTCCATCGATAACCCTAATTGAGTTGCTTTACGCTATATTTTGGGAACTTACTTTCTGTGGTTCTCCAAAAGATAGAGACGCTAAATCTGAAGAACTTTTAAAAATGATGGAGGAACGTCGTAAGGGACTTAAAGAAGGAACACTTAAAACAACTTCTCTAGAAGAATATAAAAAATATATATTTGATAAGAAGGAGACATAATATGGGATGCTCAGGTTGTGGTAAGGCAAGAGCGGCAATGCAAGCTAAATTACAGGCACAGAAGCAGAAGATCCAAATTGATCCAAAATCATCTTCGATTACACCCAAAACTCCTAGACAAATTAGAATAGAGGCTAGGTCTGCTAGAATTGCTGCTAGAAACATAAGAATAGCCAAGAGAAATGCATCTATTTTGGCTAGGAATAATGTTGACAAGAGTATTGAAAAATAATACGATAATCAATGTGGTAGAGGAAGCTCAGCACTCCGTAACTGACCACTGGGAGAGGAAACTCGTTCGTACCAAGGATGGAGTAAGCCAAACAGATCTAGGATGTCAGTTATCCTATAATGATCGGGTCGGTGCTTAGATAAATGGTGGGTTGAAAAACATAAAGCTGGCTACTTAGAACCTGCCGCTGCTACACTTGATTTAGCGTTATATTTTGCGTTGTTCCTGTCATTCCAGTCAGACCAGATTGGAAATCTGCCATTGTAGCTTGAAATGCACTATAGTTTCCGACCTGTAGAGCTTGTACCGACATTCCCATAACCGTATTAACATCGCCTCCGTTTTGTTCTATAACTCTTAATGCCTGATTAATAGCCAGAGAGCTTGTTGCTATTGCCGCCATTGCTTGTAGGCTTTGATTTACCTTGTTTTGATCTAATCTTCTGATACTTCCAGACTGTAAGGCGTTAATTATCCCGTCTTTTTTGAACAGGTCGTTGATTTTGTCAATTTGTAATGTTTCAATAGACTTATTAATTAGGGCGATAGAATCTTGGACTTGAGCAATGGAACCAGTGATTTCCTGTTGTTCTTTTGTTTGTTTTGCTTGGGCTATTTTATATATTTTCATTAGATAAATCTCTTTTTGTTGTATAATGTATTCAAGAATATTTGGATAAAAACCTTTATCGATTTGGAAGTAGAATAGGAATAATCATGTTTATACCCGATGGAGTTAATAGAGATTATAGTGGAAAAAAGGGAATATTTTTTTCATGGGGATGGATTGGTAATAAGGTTAATAAATCTGAATCATCTTGGGACTCAGAAGATCAAATAAGTCAATTCGTTAGTAAAATAAGTCAAGTTAAGAAGGTTGACGGATATATGGGGCGTCACGATTGTGAAATTTGCGGAGAAAAAATGGGTTCTTGTAGTCTAAAATTCAAATATGGCGGGAAAGTTTATGTTAGCCCTGATCGGGTAGAACACTATATACTTAAACACGGCTATGTTCCACCGAAAGAAGTTATTAATTCAGTTTTTAACGGAATAGATAGCGAAGAAAATAAAACATACGTAAAAAATCATCAGAATGATTTATAAAAGGAGGTTAGTATGGCATCAGGATGTGACTTCACTTGCGATAACGAAAAATGCGAACATTATAAAAAAGGTATTGTTTTGATAGCGCCGTGGCCTTTGGGAGATATTAACAAAATCATAGCGGCTAAAAACGTTAGGATCAATAAGGCGTTTCAAAAAGAACTGATTGATAGAAGGGATAATGAAGGAAGAAAATATGCCATTATTACATTTCCTAATGTAAACAAAATACCCATATGTGGATATAGAATAAATATGTGGTGTCAGAAGTGTAAATACTTGGCAACATTTGACCTTATGATTGATCCCTACGAACAAGATACAAAAACGGGTGATGAAATATCTGAAATACTTGATAAACTCATTTCTGAATCTAAAATTGAAAATAGCGTTTGTCCTACTTGTAATGTTAAAATGAAGACATTCGCTAATCTTATGGAAGAAGCTGATGGAATAGATTGTCCTTCTTGCGGCGTTAAAATGAGTAAGAATACATTTTTCTCAAATGAAACATCAAAGGAGTTTACCAGAAATGCAGACTAAATGTGAGAAAAGATTAATAGAGTCAATTATTTCAGACTCTAAAACAATAGATACTAAAAAAGTTGCATCAGAAGTCCTTGAGTGGGTAACAAATAATGTAGAAAACTTCATTGACGACAACATGAAGGTCTTTAAATTAGACTTGGTTTTAGACGCAAGTGAAGGCATGCAAGAAACAAAGAAGCTTCAGGATTTATATAGATCCATTCCAGAAGATAGAATGAGAATGTCTAATTCTGAACTTGAAAAAATAACGGAATGTCGTACAATATTGAATGATGTAACGGATAGGGCTCATCAAGATATGGTTCGAGATGAAGAGTCCATGAATAAGCTCTTTGAAAGGATGATATTCTATTACGAGAAAATAATACCTAATCCAGAGAATAAGGTTAAAGCGTTTGAAATCGATGCACAAATTAGGGAATTGATTTCAAAAAAGGATAAGCTAAAGACTGATGCAAGCAAGTCTAAGGTTCAAGAAAAAATCTTGGCTAAAATAGATGAAGGCGTAAAGTTGTTGCAATTTCAGAAGTTTGATGGTAAAGTTGCAATTCCTAAGTTTGAATATGAGGCTTTTGATGTAGGGGTTCAAATTAAAGACCCAAGAACAAAAGAAGTTTCAAAAGAATATGAAATACCCGAAGGCTTTACTTGCTGGATTGAATTAAGTTATGGAATTAAGAGTCGTCAAACTTCAATGTTCTAAAATGGAAACATACGACAATGAAAACATACGATGTAAAATATGACATTGGGCAAGAAGTTTATGTTATTTCAGATAGAAAAATAATAAAGACCATCATTGATAAAATTGAGATAACTGAATCCCGTTCCTATTCTCAAATTGACAAACATGGTGTAGTCGAAGAAATGAGCGGAATAGATATTCGGTATTTTGTTATGGTTAGAGAAGAGGGCAATGCTAAATATTATGACAAAATCAAACAAAACGATGTTGCATTAACTCCAGACGAGTTTATTAGAAATATCAAATGAAAATCCTAGCCACATCTGATATACACCAAGCCCCTTCAAAATGGAAAGATTTGATAAAAGTTTGCCAAACCAATCCATTTGATATCATAATTATTGCCGGAGATCTGTTTCCTAAAGACACAAGAATAACCGACCAAGCCCAATTCTTTCCAAAAATTATCAAATACGCCAAGAAAATAAAAGACACTGGCGCTAAACTGGTTCTTATGTTAGGAAATGACGATAATCAACGAATAATTCCTATGATGGAGAAAGCTGATCAAGATGGGCTTTTACACTTTGTATCAGAGAAAGTTATAGAAATAGATGGTCATGAATTTATCGGAATGCCATATGTTCCCGATTATCCATTTGGCTATAAGTTTTGGTGTAGAGGAGAGACTAGCAGCGATCTTAGAATGTCATCGATTCAATATTGCGATCCATTATTAGTTAATGACCAAAATAAAATGACCACAATACAAAATTATGCCGTTTATCTTCGTGAAAAAAAGAAGATATGGGACGTTTTAATGGATTTAAAAGACCAAGTAAAGAATATGAGTAAGAGCATATGGTTAATTCATGCCCCTCCTTCTAATTTAAACCTTGATGTGTGCGCTAACGGGCATAGGGTAGGAAGTCATGCTGTCCTGAAATTTATTAAGGAAAATCAACCCCTTTTAACCATTCACGGACACATTCATGAATCTCCACATTATAATGGATATGTTTGGTTTAATAACGTAGAAAAAACAATTTGCGTTCAGTCGGGACAAATAGATTACAGGGTTTATTATTCTACCATTGATATACAAGACGGAAATATTATCTATATGAAACACTCAATATACGGCGACGACCTATGGAACAATAACATTCATTCAATAAATACGAAAACAAGGAGTAAATAAGAATGAAACAAAATACAAAAATCAGTTATAATCTTAAAAGTTATAGTGGAGAACATATGGGAGAACAAGCATTAGATTTTATGCATACTATTTTAACTAATGATCCTAATGCTACGTTTATTGCGGCAGTTCAGAAAGATGGTAAAAAAAGCATCGTGATAAAAGAAACAAACGGTAATTGTTCAGATATTCTATGTAAGTATTAAAATGGCTCACTTACATCCCAGACACTAAAGATGTCTGGTTTTACGCTTCCAGAATAAAAAATGTTACCATAAAACTTATTCTCAAAGGTAATAGTTTGAACCACTTATAATAACGGAGATAACTATGGGCCATTCCGAAGACGCTGCTCTAGGTATAGAAAATAGCGAAGCTCGTGTCTACCGAATGAACGACTATGATTGGTGGTGCGATTATTCTCCAGAAGCAGCCACAGAAAATTATATTAAATTCGTCGGCAAAGACACGGCAGAAGAATTTGACACCGAACCACCACTACAATTAACCGAAGAAGAAATAAATAGATATAAGTACCATTCAGAAGAACCATTAATTGGAATCATTACTTTTAAACAAGAACTGCAAAGACGAATCGATAATAAAGACGTACCTAGCTTATTTGCAAGTACAGAATGGTAAATATGAGCAATAACATGGAACTACAATCTGTCAGTATAAATCAGCCACTCTACCTCTATCAATGCCCTATGTTCCTTTTAACAGCTTCAACGGTTATAGTTGTCGATAATGGCGTGTTGGCTGTTGAAGAAAATGGATTATACCGATTTCCCGGAGGTATAGTTAAGGCTGGAATGGAAACTATACAATTTGCCGCCGTTAGATGTGTTAAAGAACAAACAGGAATAATGCTTAGAAAAGAAGCCCTTATCCCAGTCGATTATAGAAGTAGCCCAGAAAGATCTAAAGAAGGAAATATAGTTGACATCGGTATGGTTTGTATGATAGATAAGATTCATGAAAAATTGAATATGCCATCAGGTACAAAATGGATAGAAGTTGATTTTGAAAAACAATGCCCAGTGAAAGAAGATATTAAGTTCTATATGGATCATGACGTTTTACTGGATAGAGCTTTGGGCGTTGTTTTTATGGTAAAATAAATTTCATAAGAAAATTTAAAATAATTGTTGACTTTATATGCAGGAAATTGTAAGGTATAGCAAGAAAGATAAATATAGTTGAAAATAATAAATTGATAGGTGATATCGAAAATGCACTCGCGCAGACAGGATAGAATGTGGGATAGGATGACCTTCGGGGACATCCTCTTGACCCGCTCTGCCTAAAACGGCGCAACGGGTTAAGACAGCAAACCCGAAGGATTCCTAATAGAATTCTTCGGGTTTTTTGTTTTTGTATGTTTTGTTCTTTGACAATTGAAGGATGGGTTGAGTATCTTCTGACTGATATGCCATAACATTATCTGGATTATGGCAAAATCTTCAGAAGATGTATCGCCGCTCGAATAGTAAGTTCCGTGTTCTCTCCTGATGGGCAATATCGGAAATAAAAAGATGGAGTTTTGCAAATCTTACCTAAAATTGCACCGAAGCGGCTTTCAGGAGATGGAAAAAACAACACTCCTTTGGTGAAACGTACATCATAATGGGCTTCGAACCCATAGTTAAAGGTTAAAATCCTTTAAGGAGTACCATAATGCGCCATATAAGACGATTTAAGTGGCACAAAAATAATACACAAATACATTGATAGTAATAGGTTAATGGATGTGTCGCTAAAAAGACTATGCGCCAAATAAGACGACTTAGCGACAATAAGATATGGCGCGATAATGTATAATATAGTTTGCATAAAGACCATTAATGTAAACTATAAGTTGCTTTAAGTGATTGCGGGATGGAGCAAGAGTAGCTTTTTACGCTCATAACGTAAAGATTGTGGTTGCAATTACCACACCCGCTACCAATTTTTTAATTGCGGAGCAGCCAGTAGTAGTGCTGGGCCGGGCTCATAACCCGGTGCTGAAAAGTCATGTGGGTGCAACTCCAACCTCCGCTACCAATTTAGCATGTTAAAAAGCAAGATTAAAAATTCTTGCAGCCGCGAAACTGAGTGAGCGTCTGGCCGGTATTTATCGGTAAAACATGCATTGGGGACGTGGCGCAATTGGTTAGCGCATCAGATTGTCGATCTGAAAGTTGCGAGTTCGAGCCTCGTCGTCCCCGCCAAGTTTCGATCTGGTTACTAAAATAAATTAAAATTCAAGAAGGGATTGAGGTCGAGTCCGTTGGAGTATGTAAGTATGTAAGTATGAAATATAAAAATATGATTTTTTTATGTCGAACTTGCGGAAAAGATATTACATACAAACCATCAAATAGAAGGGTTTTTTGTAATAGTGAGTGTTGTAATATATGGAAGATAAAAACCAGACAGGGATTTAAATCCGAAACTAGACAATGTTTGGAATGTAAAAAAGATTTTCAATGTAAACCACATGAAAAAAATATTTTTTGTGGTTCTTCTTGTTCTGCCAAACATACAAATAGAGATAGGATTAATAATCGTCCAGAGGTTTTTAAAAAGACTAGTGAATCATGCAAAACGGCTTACTTAAAAGGGAAGATGTGGGGGCTTAGAAAAGGCATCGATGTGGCTAAAAAAAATAAAAAAACAGTCAACAAAATTTGTCCCGTTTGTGGTAAAAACTATATTATATCTCAGTGTCAAGAAAACCATGGATATAAAAAATATTGTTCTAAAGAATGTTCTCGTAAGCGGCCCGGTCAGGGTGGATATCATCCGGGATCGGTTAGAAATTTCAAGTCTGGATGGTATAATTCTCCAATAGCGGGGGAAGTTTGGATGGACAGTTCTTACGAATTTATTGTGGCAGAATATTTGGACGAGAAGAAATATGCATGGACTAAAAACACTAAGGGATTTCCATATAGAAAAATCGAAGATGGAATAGAACGAGCCGCAAATTATGTACCAGACTTTTATATTAAAGACTTAGACCTATGGGTTGAAACAAAAGGGTACTTCGTAGAAAATGACCAGCGTAAATTGGATGCATTTCCTCATAAAATTAAACTAATAACGAAGAAAACAATTTACGATAAGAGTTCATGGGGTTTTTAAAATACTCCTGTGGTGAAACGGACATCATAGTTTTCTCCTAAAAAATTGTTCCCAGTTCGATTCTGGGCAGGAGTACCAATTTAAAATAGGGACGTGGTGAAACTGAATATCTGAAACCCTTCTAAGGTTATCGTTCCGGGTTTGACTCCCGGCGTCCCCACCATTTTTATACGGTGATCGTCAAACTGGTATGGCTCGGGTCTCCAAAACCTGCGAGTGTAATTACTCATTGGGGGTTCGAATCCCTCTCACCGTGCCATTTTTAAATATGCCGGATTAGCATAATGGTTAGTGCAACTGCTTCATACGCAGTGTTTGTAGGGATTCGACTTCCTTATCCGGCACCAATTTTATAAGTAGAGCGTAAAGTCGTATAGTTATGGACTCCGGAACCATAATTAATTAAAAAGAGGTGGAAATCCTTACCTACTTGCCAACTTACAGGGAAAACGGCAGAAAGCCCTGTTGCTTCAGCATAGGGATGAATGCCGTCAATTTCAAACATTTCCTACTCTAAAAAATATTTTCACTTTTATGCAGGAATATTTCTTAATTTCTTGTATAATATAAATAGAAGATATTAAGGACTAGTATATGGAAATACAACAAAGCGAAAAGAAGTATGAGTCGGATGGAGATTTCATCTACTCTTGTCAATATCATGTTATCTTCTGTCCTAAATACAGAAGAAAGGTTTTGACAGAAGATATTGCAAAACGACTTAAGGAGTTAATTCTTTCAAAACAAGAAGAATATAAGTTCAAAGTTCTTGATATGGAAGTTTTGCTAGACCACGTTCACTTGATAATTAGTACTAATCCAAAAGAAGGAATATATAAAGTTGTTTCTAAAATCAAAGGTTATACTTCTCATGAACTTAGAAACCAATTCTCAGAACTAAAATCAAGGCTTCCTACTCTTTGGACTAATTCCAGATTCATTTCTTCTGTTGGAGCAGTGACTTTAGCAATAGTTAAGAAATATATAGAAAACCAAAAGAACAAATGATACTAACCTACAAAGTTAAGCACAACAAAGATTTTTCTAGCGAACTAAATATCGCTCGAAAAATTGCTACATTTGCTATTAAAACTAAATCCAGAAGTTCTAAAGACGTAAAACACTTTGGTCTAAAATCACAAATCTCTAACCAAATCCTGAAAAAATATTCAAAGAACAAAAAGTGTAAATCAATTAAATCTGTTAAACTAACTGTTCCTAACCAAGGTATTAAGGTCAACCAAGAAACTAGAATAATCAAAGTTCCAGTAATTAAACTAGAACTACAATATCAATTTCCTAACAACTTCACTAAAATCAATCAGATAGAAGTTGATAATACTTATTGCTATATTTCCTGCGAAGTTTTCAACAAGCAGGAAATGAAAACCAAAGACTATATCGGAGTAGACTTAAATACTACTGGACACTGTGCTGTTGTAGCAATTCCTAAAACTAAAAAAGTTATCAAATTAGGAAAAGAAGCAAATCATCTTCACTTAAAATACAAGAACCTGAGAACAAAACTACAAAAGAAAGGAGCAAAATATCAACTAAAGAAAATCAAGAGAAGAGAACAAAATAGAATTAAGAACTTAAATCACGAAATTAGTAAAAAGATAGTTCAAGTTGCTCAACAAAATAGCTGTGGAATTAAGTTAGAAGAGTTGAGTAAGATTAGAGAAAAAAGAAACAAGAAAACACAATCGTCATTCAAGTATTCCTTAAATAGTTGGAGCTTCTATCAGTTGAAAACAATGATAGAATACAAATCCAAGATATTAGGAATACCAGTTATCTATATCAATCCTGCATATACTAGTCAGAGATGTAGTAGATGTGGAGTTATAGGAAACAGGAATGGAAAAGTATTCAAGTGTAGTTGTGGACACGTTGACCATGCGGATTCAAATGCCGCTTTTAATATAGCGGCATTTGAATTATTGAATAACACTGAAGGCAATGGTCATTTAGTATTAGACAGTGATAATACTAAGAGGAACACTGATATCCTCAGATTAGAAAATCAAATGCCGAAATGTAATGAGGCTTTTGCTAACTAAGAACCTCCGTGGCTTTAGCATGGAGCGTATGTCAGTAACTATCGGTGTATTATGAAAATAGACATGTTAGGATATGATGGATTTTTGATTCAAAGAGAGCATCAGAACTCTAAAGAATTTTTGGCTGTTGCTTATACTTGTGGCATGAATAGGATTCCTTACAAGTTAGAAAAAATGTCACATGATTCTAAAAGCGATGCAAATTACATATGTGTTGGAAGCGTAGAATGGGTAGAGAAGAAATTGGGAAAAAATACTGTTCCAAATTATTACCCTGATTTCTTAAAAGAATACTTACACAGAAAAGTTTGGGAATCTAACGAATGGCCATTAGGTAAAAAGGTTTTTATAAAGCCATCAGATAGGTACAAAAGATTTACTGGATTTGTAACTAATGGGGGATATCGTAAGAAAAAGAAGGGTCCATATTGGTGTTCAGATATAGTAAAATTTGACAATGAGTGGCGCTATTATGTTTCCAATGGCAAGATTTTATGTGGAGAATGGTATTTAGGTGATGAGATAGAATGTCCTGATGCTCCTGATATAGACATTAGTATACCTAATGATTTTTGTGGGACGATAGATATGGGTATGTGTGACAAAAAGATGACCTTAGTTGAAGTGAACCATCCTTTTGCGTGTGGGTGGTACGGGAAGAATCATAATTTATATACTCAATGGCTAGTGCGTGGGTGGAAATACATGAAAGATTATGTCTCCGTGGTGTAATTGGATGAGCACACTGGGCTACGGACCCAGAGGGCGTTAATCGCAAATGTAGGTTCGAATCCTATCGGAGACACCATTTTTAATCGCGGAATAGAGGAAACGTCAAACTCGCCGGGGAAACTTCGCCGGTAGAAGAGATCATTACTCTTCACTGTTGGTTCAAATCCAACTTCCGCTACCATTTTTAAACGGAGGTCTTATGAATTATTATCAATGCAAATTAAGAAAAGGGACCGCTTATCAGCAGGCGTGGATTCCTGAAAAGTATTCTCGACTTAAAGCTATTGTTAAGATAAAAGAAGACGGTATATGGGATGATGGATGGGAAGTTGTTGATGTTGGGACTCTTGCAATGGACGAAGAAAGCGCTGTAATTCGGAGCAGGGATTACACTAAACAGAGAGATGCTTCTGACGTTTAGTAGCAGGAATATGTTTGTATTTTTTGAATGAAATTATAGATATGCAAAGAGAAGCACATCCGATTGATATTATTGAGGAGAAAGAAGATGAGCCTCCTCCTGACAATAGGAATTTGTTTATTGTCATTTGCGATAAGCTTTGTATCTTGGTACATAGCTTTGCGGAGGATATTAGGGTTACAACGTTTGGAAGTAACATTGACTTGCGTTTTAGTATGGATAGAAGAACTGCTACCTTTTGCCGTCATCGCTAATCTTTTTATTGTTGATGGGATTTGGGCCAAGGTTTTCGTTGCAATATCGGCTGCTACTGGGGCTACATTGGGTTCCTTAATTCTCATGTTGGTTGAAAAGAAAAGACATAAAAAGTAATTCTGTTTTTTATTTGATTTTCACAACCCATCCTGTATAATATAGAAAATGTCCCCATAGCTCAGTTGGATAGCAGCAAAAGATTTCTAATCTTTAGGTCGGGAGTTCGAATCTCTCTGGGGACGCCATTTTATTAAAAAGTAGAAGGAAGATACTGTTTTCTTATTGAAATAATATGTGAGATTTAAAATTTAGGAGCATATTATGAAAAGATTTATTGTTCAGACTATGGCTATTGTTTTTTTTCTTGGTTGTTCATCTTTTCCGATTGCACCTACTAAAATTCCATCTAAAGATCAAGTTCAATTTATATCTGGCAACACTTCTATGGTTGAATTCGTTTCATTTGGTACATTAAAGTCGTCCCCCGTTAAAAATACAGAAAATAAAAAACAAAGGAACAGAAGAATTCTTTTGGGAAGTTTAGCCTTGGGTGTTATTGTTGTCGGTTTTCGAATAATGTCCAAGAGGAGGAATTATTATTACTAACTGGTATAATAAAACGGCAGGATCATATCAAGACCCCAATGAATATGTGTCTTTTGTAGATGTTAATGTGTATGGATTTGGCGACACATTAGATATTGAATCCAGCAAAGTGTCAATTAATTTTAGAATAGATGTTGAAACGAGAGAGTGGGGAATAAAGAATATATCAGTACATGTATATGGAACCGTTACTGTTCCTATATCGATATCTGGGATTAATGGTGGTCCGGCAGAAAGTAAAGAAGTTGTTGTTGATTTGAGTAAGATAAAGACGAATGAAACAACAGGAAATGGGGTTGTTACTTTGGGCGACTTAGATCTTAACCTCGACAGTAATTTTAATGTTGATTATAATAATTCGATATTAGAAATAATGAAATAAAACTTAAAATAATTGTTGACTTTTGATAAAGTAAGTTGTAAAGTATCTTCAGAAGATTAAGAAAGGTTTATGATAATGAGAATGAATCAACAGAATAATCAGGTGAACCAAGGCTTTAAGAGGCTTTGGTCTGATTGTGTTCTGTTCTAACAATAATCAGAAATTTGAAGCAAAGCCTCTTGAATAAGTTCAGGAGGCTTTTTTATTTATGTGGTCTTTGAAAAAATGGTCCGTGGTGTAATTGGTAGCATATCTCGCTTTGAACGAGAAGGCTTAAAGGTTCAAACCCTTTCGGACCAACCAGATTTTAATACGGGAATTGGCCTAATTAGTAAGGCGCGAGTCTGTTAAACTCGTCATGATAGCTCTAACCGGCTATGTGTCCAGATGCGAATTCTGGTTCCCGTGCCATTTTAATTATTGCCTCGTGGTGTAATTGGCAACACACTGCTCTTTGACAGCAGTATTATGGATTCAAATTCCGTCGAGGCAACCATGTTAGAACTAAGTAAGCTCCTGTTTAGGTTTTATTTGTTTCCTTGAGGGAATTTGGTTCGCTTTGTCCGAAAAAATATAATCGCAAGCCAATTATAACAAACTAATTTCGTCAGAAAATGGGCTAAAAGTTACAAAAATGGTGGAAAGATCTCGGGGGATAATCTTCTTGAGTTTTCTCTTGATTCCTGTATAATAGGTTTGTTTAGAACCGCTTTTAAGGAGGTGTCGATATGAATGGGTTTTGGGAAAAAACTCTTTTTGAAGGTTATGACAGATATGGTGACGGAGGAATATTGGTTCCTAACTATTTTAGAGACACTCAAAACAGTTATGTTTTAAGATATGCCAAAAAAGTGTATGCAATTGAATATGGTGGAGGATGTTGTGTTAGGTGTAAGATGAAGCATCCAATTATCTTAGAATTTCATCATAAAGATCCGACGAAAAAAATGAAACAATATCGAATATTATTAGGGGTAATGCTCCCGATTGTTCCAAGAAGGCATTAGAGAGAGAGGTAGATAAATGTGAAATTCGTTGTGGTAATTGTCATGCAGAAGTTCATTGTATAGATAATTCTGTGTCCAAAAAGGAATTATTAAGAGTCTGCGGCGGGATTGATTATTGTACTCTCTGTGGATATGATACAAAACTAGATTCGGATTATGAGAATCTGTCAAGTTTACACTTCCATCATTTACCTAAATTCGAGAAGAAATTTAACATATCAAGTGTTTATTCTAAAAGGTCAAAGTATCCAAGATTTAGTGTTTCGGGGGAAGAAATTAAAAGTGAGCTTAAAAAATGTATTGTTGTTTGCAAAAACTGTCACTCCTTACAGCATTCTAATTATGAAAGATTTCTGAGGGTGGAGCCCCTAATTAGAGAAAAAGCTAAAGAGTGGGCAAAAATACAGGATGAGCTTTATAAATGTGGAAAAAAGAGAATCAATGTTTTTAGAGATAAACATAATAAAAGATACGACAGAAAACACAAAAGCGATCCAGAAGAAAATCCATTTATAGAGGTTGATAATGTTTCTTCTAGGGACAAACTAAAAGAAGAGCTTGAAAGAAGGATGTTAAATATTTAGGAATTAATTATGTCATTCGGATAATTGTGTTATCCGTTATTTAATCTTTTTGTAAAGATATCAATGAGGGATTTAGTAATTTTTATCTCGTTGGCGACTTCATTAATTTGGTATCGAAATTGTAAATCTTTGTTTTCTTTTAGCGATTGTTCGAGTTGATTTTTTGGTATTATGGTTAAAAGGTATTGGTATCTAGCGTCTAGTTTTCTGTATTTTATTCTAAGATAAAACAACGAGTGCTTAAATTTTGCAATGGTTTGTGCTG
>Ga0210057_1001405_pt1 | contig 36838 bp, 32 predicted proteins | sample CryGeyCG2114_010_2_FD_183968 | JGI IMG/M metagenome (GOLD analysis project Ga0210057, IMG submission 183968) | Groundwater microbial communities from aquifer - Crystal Geyser CG10_big_fil_rev_8/21/14_0.10 (SPAdes) (version 2) | ecosystem: Environmental > Aquatic > Deep subsurface > Groundwater ... | reverse complement strand
TTTTGGGAGCGGACAAAGAGGTTTGCTCGCCGCGCCCGCAGGTGCGGCTCGCAAGAAATGAAGCCGTAAAATCAAACGGCGGGGCGAAATCCCACGAAACAATTTTTTCGGAAATGAGGCGGTTCGTCAAAACGAAGTTTTGTATGAAAATTTTTGAAAATATGAGGGTTCAAAAAATTTCATTTCCAATTTTTCACCAAGCATTCCGCCTGCGGCGGAATTGAGGCGATTTTCCAATCCATCGCCGAACATTATTATTAACCCACGCCAAAATATATGAACACAATACAACAACCAATAAAATATTTTCTCTATATTCGCAAAAGCACTGATGAGGAAGACCGCCAAGTTTTAAGTTTGGAAGCGCAATTACACGAGGCGAAAGAATTTGCCGAACGCGAATGTTTGGAAATAGTAGAAAGTTTTGTCGAGAAAAGGACAGCGAAAATTCCGGGGCGAGAATTTTTCAACGCCATGCTCAACAAAATTGAGGTCGGTCTTCCTCACTCAATCGGTATTTTGGCGTGGGCTCCAGACAGATTGTCCAGAAATTCTGTTGACGGCGGGCGGCTCATTTACTTGCTTGATACTGGAAAATTGGCGGGGTTAAAATTTCCCACTTTTGCGTTTGAAAATACACCAAGTGGCAAATTTTTCCTTTCGATCGCTTTGTCTAACGCCAAGTATTATGTGGACAATCTGTCCGAAAATGTTCGGCGAGGAAACAAGGCCAAACTACGGCGAGGCGAATGGCCGGGACAAAAACCCTTGGGGTATGTCTACGACCACCGATTAAGAAATATCGTGCCTGAACCAAAAGAAGCCAAAATCGTGAAAAATATTTTTGAGGAGTTTGCCACTGGCAAATATGGATTAACTTCTATCAGTCATCGCCTCGCCGAGTTTGGCATAAAAAGCTCAAACGGCAAGCCACGCTCTAACTCCTCAATCTACAATCTTTTAACAAATGAACTGTATATCGGGGTTATGCGCTGGAAGGATGAGCCGTTTGAGGGTTCGTACCAGCCGCTCATCACAAAGCAATTGTTTGCGAAAGCACAGGAAGTTTTGAAAGAAAGAGGAAAGCCGCGCAAGACAAGACGGAAACATGATTTTCCGTTTTGCGGATTGTTCCGCTGTTCCTGCGGCGCAATGTTCACGGCGCAATACGCGAAAGGCAATGGCGGACTTTATCGCTATTATCGCTGTACTCGCAAACAAGGACATTGCGCCGAAAAGTATATTCAAGAAAACGATCTTGCGCGGCAACTCATTGAAAAGTCGCAAACAATTGCTTTGCCAACTGATTGGGCAAAAGAAATGTTGGAGTATTTGGATAGCGAAGAAAAGAAGCAAGCCCAATCAGTGGACGCTTTTGTCCAAGAGGTAAATCAGAAGATAGTTGTTGTTCAAGACAAGCTCGACAAATTGCTTGAAGGATATTTGGACAATCTCGTTGACGAAGAAACCTACAAGCGCAAAAAAGACGAACTTGTCCAACAAAAAATCTCGCTCAAAAACGAAAAACACTCTCTTGGACAAAAGCGGATGAGTGGCTGGATCGAACCAACCAGAAACTTCGTAAATACCTTGATTCAAGCGGGAAAAATCGCCTCACCGAAATTTTTGCAAGAAATTTCGGACTTGGTGAGAAAAATTGGAACGAACCGCCTCATTTCCGAAAAAATTGTTTCGTGGGATTTCGCCCCGCCGTTTGATTTTACGGCTTCATTTCTTGCGAGCCGCACCTGCGGGCGCGGCGAGCAAACCTCTTTGTCCGCTCCCAAAAATTTGCAAAATCCTGTTTGGTGGGCGTGGAAGGGATCGAACCTTCGACTTCTGTCTTATCAGGACAGCGTTCTACCACTGAACTACACGCCCAAATTATCTATTGTGTCTATTATTTTGAGAAGGTCCTTAAACCGATTATCTATCGAACGCTACCCTCGGGGAGCGTCCTTCCGGGGCAGATCTATTTAGAGAATAATAAAGTTTCTGCCCGTTAAAAGCAAAATCGTTTGCTTTTGACCCACCTAACTACACGCCCGAACTTTTTTAAAACACTCAAAAGACCATCACATTGTACACACAAAGTAACTCCTTTTTCAAGCGTTATTAATTCACTGGTTGGGTTTCCTGTGATGGCGTTGTTTGTGGCTGTATGCCAATGGACTGCAGAGGAGCAATATTAAACTGCGTAGAAGCAGGCCGCTGACTATCTATTTCAAGAGCATGAGAAAGGTTTTGTATGACAAATTGAATTGCTCCCACAAAAACAATAAGCACAATAATAACAAGTACCGCGCCAATTGATCCAAACAATATTTCTTTTTTCTTTTTTTGGAAAATTCCGTTTTGTATTTTTTTCATAAACTACTGCACAAAAAATAATTGTCCAGAAAACGACGCTCGCACCGTTGTTCCACGACTTTCGTCTGGGTTGGTATCGGTTATATCAAATGAATCAATACGCAGTGCGTAATAATTCTCTTCAAATGCCCCTAGAAATTTGGCTATGTTACCCCACGTTCCCGTTGTCCCAGCGGTAAACTCTATTGATCCAATGTCTGCTCCCAGTGTTTGTGAATTTTCCTTCCCAAAAGCAAAATCGAGCGCTACGTTATTGCTTTTTGAGATACTTTGAAGATTTTTTGGTACTGCCAAAAGATCATCTCGGCGCGGTATTTTTGATGCGATAAGATTTTTATATTGTTGGGCCTGTGCTTCGCCTTGCAGAAGCATACCCAGGTCTTCGTTCCCACGAAGCAGTTCGTTACTTTTTGCTTTTAAATCTGTTATTTGTGTTGTTTTGTGCACAATGTTGGCTCTAAATAAATATGAGAACGCGCCAAAAAGAACAACTATCCCCATAATAATCGCAACTTCCCACATAAGACGTTTTTTAAAATCAGTCATAAACGTTTTGTATATATTTATTGTATACTACAAGCGTATGCAAGACAATGTGTGTGTACAATCTGTTTTGTTGTCATCACCCTTATTTCCTGCATGTCTTAAAGACCTTTCCAATCCTCCAGGTCAACTTTTTTGGCGTGGTGATTTTAATATAGATGCCCTTGAGGCACCTTACCGTATTGCCATTGTAGGAACACGTAAGGTTTCTGCCCACGGTGAAAATCTTGCCTTTTCTATTGCACATGATCTTGCGCGTGCTGGGGTTGTGATAATAAGCGGACTTGCCTTGGGGGTTGATGGTGTCGCTCACAGGGGTGCTCTAGCGGGTGATGGCATTACGTGGGCTGTTTTACCTTGCGGTATCAAGAGAGTTTATCCTTCACAACACGAATCTATCGCGCAAGAAATTCTTTCTAAGAAAGGATGCTTGTTTTCCGAATATCCCGCCGACGCCCCCGCTTTTCCTGGTCAATTTGTATCTCGTAACCGTATTATTGCTGCCCTTGCCAATGCCGTTGTTATCGTGGAAGCACCAACACACTCAGGAGCTTTACACACCGCACGCGCCGCTTCTCAGCTGGGGCGAAAACTTTTTGTTGTTCCCGGTCCTGTTGGTGGCGGAATGTATGATGGATCGTTTTCTCTTATTCGATCTGGTGCTACTCTTGTGACAAGTGCGTCCGATATTATGCATGATCTTTCTTTATCTTTTGATGCTCCAAAAAGTCCTTTGTCAAAAAACTCCCAAAATCCCATTCTACAAGCCCTCGCCACCTCTCCACACCCCCTTTCACTTGACATGCTTTCACAAATCACTACACTAAGCCCTCATGTGCTTAGTGCCAAGCTTTCTGGCTTTATTGTAGAAGGGTTGGTATCTGAGGATACCGCCGGACGATATTTTTTAAAAAACAAATAGTGTATAGTAGACGAATATGAAATTAGTTATTGTAGAATCCCCCACTAAAGCGAAGACTATCTCTTCTTTTTTATCAGACAAAAACATTACTGTCTTGTCTTCTTTTGGGCATGTTCGCGATCTTCCTAAAAGCAAGCTAGGGATTGATGTAGAAAATAATTTTGAGCCACAGTATGTTATCCCAACCAAAGCACGAAAAATAGTCACCCAGTTAAAAAAAGCAGCCCAAAAAGCAGACACTATTATACTTGCCACTGATGAAGATCGCGAAGGAGAAGCTATTGCGTGGCACATTGCACAGGTTTTAGGTTCGCCAGAAAAAAAACCTAAAAAATCTACAACAAAAAAAGAGGGAGCAAAAAAAGAAAAGCCCCCAACAACTCTTGCGACAAAAAGGATCGTTTTCCATGAAATTACCAAAGAAGCCATAGAAGAGGCCCTGCTGCACCCTCGTTTTCTTGATATGCACTTGGTTGATGCCCAGCAGGCTCGACGCGTTCTTGACCGGCTTGTTGGTTATACGCTTTCTCCTTTCTTGTGGAAAAAAATAGTAAAAGGCCTTTCTGCGGGACGCGTGCAGTCGGTTGCTTTGCGTCTTATTGTAGAAAGAGAGCGCCAGGTGGCAGCCTTTGTCCCCCAAGAATATTGGAGTGTTGAAGGAATTTTTAATGGCCCCAAAAAATCATCTTTTGAAGCATCACTTTTTAGTATAAATGGCGCAACGCTTGCTCAAGATGGCATTACTACAGCCACAGACGCAGAGCGCGTCGCTCAAGAGATACGCACTGCAAGCGCCCACGTTACATCTGCTACAACCAAACAAACAAAACGCAGTCCTCTTGCTCCTTTTATTACCAGCACCTTACAACAAGAGGCCTTTAAGCGTCTTCGGTTTTCATCAAAACAGACTATGCGCGTTGCCCAAGGACTCTATGAGCGCGGACTTATAACCTATATGCGCACGGACTCTTTTTCTGTATCCGCTCAGTCGGTTAACATGGCCCGCTCGTGGGTGAAAAAAAATAAAGATGCATCATATCTTCCGCCAAGCGCTCGCGTATTTTCTAAAAAGACAAAAGGGGCCCAGGAAGCTCATGAAGCGATTCGTCCCACCAACCCCCTCCTTGAGCCAACAACTCTTGTACAAAAAAACGAAGCGACATTTAATGATTCGCGCGAAGAAAAATTGTATGATCTCATATGGCGCCGCTTTATTGCCTCACAGATGCAGAATGCTATTTTTTCTAGTAGCACTCTTGATGTCGTCTCAGAAGCAGAGAATACTTATGTTTTGCGCGCAAGTGGTAGTATGTTAGTATTTGATGGTTTTTTGAGTATCTGGCATTCTTCAATCACACAAAAAGAGGTCCCCGTATTGGAAAAAGGAGACGCACTAACCGTAGATACCATTACCCCATCACAACATTTTACCCAGCCACCCCCGCGTTACAATGATGCTTCACTTATAAAAATACTGGAAGAATATGGCATCGGACGTCCTTCTACCTATGCTCCTATTATTTCTGTTATACTTGATCGCAATTATGTTGCTCGCAATGAACAGAAACGTTTTGAGCCAACAGAAATTGGACTCAAAGTAAACGACTTGCTTGTTGAACATTTTCCTTCTATTGTGGATATTGGATTTACTGCATCAATGGAAAAAAAGCTTGATGACGTTTCACAAGGAGAACTTGAATGGCAAAAGATTATTTCCGATTTTTATGGACCGTTTAAAAAAACAGTAGACGAAAAATACGAAACCGTGGAAAAACAAAAACCAGAAGAAGAGACAACTGATGAAAAATGCGAGAAGTGTGGCAAACCCATGATGATAAAATTTTCACGCTATGGGAAATTTTTGGCGTGTTCTGGATTTCCTGAATGTAAAAATGCAAAGTCGCTTCCGGGAGCATCGGGGGGCTCTTTTCAAACAAAAACTTTTGGACCTTGCCCTACCTGCAAACAAGGCGAGATAGTCCGTCGTCGCACAAAAAAAGGACGGTTCTTTTATGGCTGTTCGCGTTATCCTGACTGTGATTTTGCCACATGGACACAACCAAAAGATGAAAAGTCCGCTGATGCCCTTGAGGAATAGACAATAAAAATCGCCTCATATGAGGCGATTTTTATTTTTTTATAAAGATAGCTCCATTTGCAACTAAGCATAGAAAACATGTACAATTGCCTCGTATATGGCTATAAGTATAAGCGCCGTTGTAGGAGAATATTTAAAACATTTTCCCGATGATTCTGCTGGCGCAGAAACAATATATAAAGCCGGCGAGTTTGCGCGCAAGGCGCATCGTGGGCAGAAACGCAAGAGTGGGCATGATTACTTTGAACATACTGCCCAGGTTGCACTGACTCTTGCTCTGTGGCGTTTGGACTGGCAATCTGTTGCAAGCGGTTTTTTGCATGATGTTGTTGAAGATTGCGATATAAGTGCCCAGACCATGGAAGAAACATTTGGACCTCACGTACGTTCGTTGGTTGAGGGCGTTACCAAGATTGGATCCCTGCGCTATGGCGGAGAGAAAGAAAGTGCAGAAAGTTTGCGCAAAATGATATTGGCAACCAGCAAGGATTTGCGTGTTATTTTTATTAAACTCGCAGATAGGTTGCACAATATGCAGACCCTCTCTTTTTTACCCGCACAAAAGCAAAAAAAGATTGCACTTGAAACGTTTGAGATCTATGCACCTCTTGCCGATCGCTTGGGTATGCAAAATATATATGGGGAACTCTCTGATTTAGCTTTCCCTTATTTAAATCCGCCTGGTCATAGCTGGATTGTTAAAACGATGAGCGAGTCGTATGAAGAACGCGAAAAATATTTACGGCGTATTGAGCCTATTGTCCGCCAACAAATAGAGCGTGTTAATGTGCAGAACGTTGCCATTGATTACCGCGCTAAGCGTCACTTTAGCTTATATAAAAAACTGGTTCGTTTTGATATGAATTTAGATCAAATATATGACCTCATCGCCATGCGTATTTTGGTTCCTACTATTGATGATTGCTACACCGTATTGGGAACATTACACCAATTATGGCCCCCTATGCCTGGCCGCATAAAGGATTATATTGCCATGCCCAAACCCAACGGCTATCAAAGTCTTCATACAACTGTTTTTTGCGTGGATAATCGTCCTACCGAATTTCAAATTCGCACACACGGTATGCACGAATATGCAGAGCGGGGTGCAGCGGCGCACTGGCTGTATGAATCAAAAAAAGGATCTTCTGGCTCATCGTCCTTGCACGATCTTTCTTGGATAAATCAATTACAGGACTGGCAACGTCAGTTTCCTGGTTCAGAAGAATTTGTCAGCGCTCTTAAGGTTGATTTGTTCTCTGATAGAATTTTTGTTCTTTCGCCAAAGGGACGCGTTTTGGATCTTCCGATTGGCTCAACGCCACTTGATTTTGCATATAAAATTCATACCGACATTGGTAGCTCCTGTGTTGGTGCCCGCATCAACAATAAAATCGTATCCTTGGACACTCCTCTACAATCAGGGGATATGGTTGAGATTATCACACAAAAAAACAGGGCCCCCTCTGCTGAATGGACCCGCATTGTTAAAACTCAATTTGCAAAGAAAAAGATTCGTGCTGCTATTAATCGCGCCAATCCACGACCTAAGAAAACTGAGTACAAAATAACTTCTCAAGAACGTATGGGGCTTTTAAAAGACATCTCAGTTGTTATTTCTCGCAACCATGTTTCAATTGTGAGTGTGAGTGCAAAAAATGAGAAGGGGCTTGTGGCTACTCGTATTATCGTAGACGTCGCCAATAAAGAGAAGGCTGAAAATCTGATGCTAAAACTTAAGAAAGTTGAAGGAGTTAAAACAATCGCAATGCGTCAATTATAGATCATCTCTTTGGTTATATGGCCCAATGCGACGTGCAATACCCATTGCTTCTTCTGGTGAGAAAAAATGAATAACAATTTTGCCTCCATTTTTAGAAAATTCAATTTTTACTGGTGCTCCTAAAAGCTCTGCCATTTCCTTTTCTATGCTTTTTAGTTGCATATCCTCAACACTAAGACGAGGCGGCTGATTTTGATCCGCTTGCTGGTTTGGTTGGGCTTTATTATCTATCCTGTGTTTGAGTTCGCGCACACTTAGATTTTCTTGCACCAATTGGTCAAAAAGCTGTTTTTGAATTATAGGATCGCTTACGGGCATTAGCAAACGTGCCTGGCTTTCATTTATAATGTTTCCCACCAACGCATCTTGAATCTCTGATGGAAGCGAAAGCAGGCGCAGCGCATTTGCTACTGCTTCTCTGCTTTTACCCAGTCGCTGAGCTATTTCACGCTGTGTTAAGCTAAACTCGTCTGATAAACGCGCATATGCTCGCGCCGTTTCAATAGCGCTTAAATCGGCTCGCTGGATATTTTCAACAATAGCTATCTCTAGTGCTTCATTTTTCTTTAGTTCCTCTCTAATAATTGCTGGGATGGTTGTAAGCCCTAGCATTTTTGACGCCAACAGACGTCGGTGCCCGGCGATGAGTTGATAGCGCACTCGCGTTCCAAACTCCGTTTCCTCTTGTATTTTTACAACAACAACTGGTTGCAGAATGCCAAACTCCCTTATGGACGCGGCTAGTTCTTTGAGTGCTTCCTGGTTGAATGATTTGCGTGGCTGATAGGGATTTTCTTGTACCTTTTCAATTTCTATATGAAACACCGGCCCTGCAATAGCAGGCTGTCTTTCTTCAAACTGTTCTTTTGGTTGGCTTTCGTTTTCTTGGTGAAGATCATTAGAAAAGGTATTTTGATATTCATCTTTTGTGGGTTGCTCTGGTTGCCACTGGGAACCCCCAAAATTACCATGCGTTTGTTGGTTTTGCTGCTGTGGCATTGACCCTGCGTCATCATCAAAGCCACCAGCGCTATTATTCTTTTTTGGTATTAGTGATTCCAATCCTTTGCCTAACATATTTTAGTGATTAGTGGTTAGCCTGCCCGCAACGCCTACGGCTTGCCTGGCGGGCCTGCCCGACATGCTTTGCAAGTCAATGCAGGCGGGCGGGTGACTAGTGATTAGTGGTCAGTGATTTGAATATACCATATTTAACCCTGCAAGAGCGAGTGTTGTTTTTAGACAGTAAAACCGCCCGCAACCATATGTGGGTCTTGTTTTTCTTGTGCAATGACTTCCCGTGCTAATGCTTCGTAGGCACGCGCCCCAATTGAGGAGGCATCATAGAGCACAACGGGTTTGCCAAAGCTTGGTGCCTCAGCAAGAGCCACTGCGCGGGGAATTTCTGTTGCATACACGTGATGGGGAAAATAACGCCGCACATCACGGCCTACTTCACGCGAAAGTGTTTCGCGCTTGTTATACATAGTTAGTACCGCTCCGGCCATTTCAAGACGCATCCCTAAGTTTCTATTTATAAGATCAATCGTATCCAAAAGTTGTGAGAGCCCCTCTAAGCTATAATATTCGGCTTGGATAGGAACAAGAACTTCATCGGCGGCAACCATACCATTAACCGTAAGTAAGCTAAGACTTGGCGGCAAATCAATAATAATATAGTTATATTGATGGCGTAATTTATTAACCAGTCGCCGCAGGACAAATTCTCTTTGTGGGATTTCAATAAGTTCAATTAAGACGCCCGCTAAATCTGGATTTGCCGGAAGAAGATGGAGGTTGTAGAGGGATGTCTTTTTGATAACGTGCTCATGATGTACGTGCCCCAACAACGCGTGGTATACGCTCTGATCCAATTGACGCGGTGATACGCCAAGCCCTGAAGAAGCGTTTCCTTGGGGGTCAAAGTCAATAAGTAAAACTTTTTTACCAAGCGCGGCTAGATAACTGCCTAGATTAACTGCTGTTGTCGTTTTTCCAACTCCCCCCTTGGCATTACATATGGCTATTATTCTTGCCATAATTAAATTAAATTATATTTTTTAACAAAATCTTTTATTGCCTTGCTAATTCCTTTCTCATAAATTTGATAGTCCCATAATTCCACTACCTCATATCCACATTTTTCTAAATATTTTTTCTTTGATTTATCTTTTTTTATATTTTGCGGCATTGTGTGCCAATATTTTCCAAAGATTTCAAGTATTATTTTTTCCTCTGGGAATAATACATCAACAACAAATTTCCCAAAAAGTGGTGCCTGCTTTTCATATTGCACATCGTATGTATCCAGTTCTGTATAGACCATTTTTTCGAGCTTGTTGGGAGTTTGTAATTTTTTATTGGAGGAGAGTTCTTTTACTCTAATTATTCTCATTTTATTCCTAAATTCATCTAGGGAACAAGCTTCCTTAGTTGTTCGTGCCCAACCGAACTCTCGCAGTCTGTTTTTTACTGAATCATAAGAAGTGTTCATGATACGTGCTATCGTGGCTGCTGATTTTTTCTCTAAAATATAATACGTATGTAACTTCTTTTTATCTAAAGCGACTTTGTTTGCAGGTATTTTACCTAGGTGTGAGTTGCTCATTTTCTTTCTTGATTTTTCAGAAAATGGAATTCCTTTATTCCAGGGAGTACGCCCTATATTCTCGTGTCCCTTGATAAAACGGTTGAATTTCCCCCTAAACTTCTTTGTTTTTTGCCCACAACCGCATTGACAAGAGCGGGGAAGATGAATGGCTGAGTCAAATCCATTAACCCCCCTTTTACCGTGTCCTTTGATATATTTGTTTGCCAAATATGTATACCCCTTTTTGTGTGCACTTTGATACTTATGGACTTTAACCAACTCACCACACCCACACAAGCATGGTTTTGGTTTAACATTTGTAATTCCCTTATTCCAAGGCACCCTACCCATCCCATTGATTTTACGCTAAAAAGACGTTATTATCAACGCAGATTATGCTTTATGCCGCCGTGGCGGAACTGGTAGACGCGCACGACTCAAAATCGTGTGAAGCAATTCGTGTCGGTTCGACTCCGACCGGCGGCACCAAAATAAATATATTCCAAAATGGCGGGACGAGTCCCTGCCCGTCATGCCTTTTGGCACGTCTATGGCAGGCGGGTCCCCCCGGGCACATAGTTTTACCTTAACTAAAAACCGACCATTTGGTCGGTTTTTAGTTTTCTTTTTGTAGAACGTCTACTTTTTCTTCCTCTAAAACCTCTTCTCTTTTCTCAAACCGTTTTTTTGGAAGCATTTTTATAACCAAGAAAAACGTTCCTACTGCAAGTGCAGTACCCGCGAGTATGTCACTTGTCCAATGAATGCCGCCCGCTACGCGTGCCAAAACAACCAATACTCCTCCTATGGTCATTGCCCATCCAAATTTTTTATTTATAAGAAATGAAGCACATACAATACCAAATATAAATACCGCATGCCCTGACGGAAAAGATGAAGAAGTAACGTTTTCAATAATAGATCGCACGCCAAGCGTCATAAAAGGACGCTGGCGAGGTATTATAAGCTGTAAAACCTGCGCTAAAATTCCCCGTGATACAATTTCAACGAGTAGTGCTACCATCCATACATACCAACGATATGCCCTGTCTTTTATGCGCCATGCCCCGATAATAAAGACAATAACTAAAATCGTGGGTAGGTATGAACCCAAAAAACGAACAAGGCCTTCTATAGAAAGACCTAGATGATACAAGAAAAGGACTATTGCTGTTTCTATCCCTGCCATGACGTGTTTTATTTTTGCACGTAAGAAAGCAGACCCATAAATCTGGCTCTCTTTATTGCCTGCGCCAACAAACGCTGGTGCTTTGCGCACACGCTGGTATGTTGTGGATCAATAATTTTGCCCTGAGAAGAAATAAATCGTTTGAGCAATGTTGCATCTTTATAATCAACACTACTCATATTCTGCGAGCAAAAGAAACACTGTTGAAGTTTTTTCATACGTAATTAATTAAACAAATACTAAAATGGCAGATCATCCTCCTTTACTTCAGTGGGCTCCTCGTCTACTGAAATGCTTTCTATGCCGTCTTGCAAGGAATCTTCAAATTCTTTTACCTCTTCTTGACTTGCGTGTATAGGTGCTTTCTGGGCGCCCTGGCTAGACGATGATGGATTAGTGCTACGGGGACCAAATTGTATACGTTCGGTGATAATTTCGGTGGTCCTGCGATTTTGTCCATCGTTGGCTTGCCATGTTCTTGTTTGAAGTCGTCCTTCTATCATAACCAAACTTCCTTTGGCTAAAAATTGACTAGCCAATTCCGCTTGACGTCCCCACACAACAACGTTATGAAACTCTGCACTTTCCTGTTTTTGTCCCGCCTTGTCTGTCCACACGCGATTTGTTGCAACCGAAAAACTAGTAACTGGTTGATTAGTCGCGGTTACCCGCAGTGGAATGTCTGATGCGATTCTACCAATAATAAAAACTTTATTGAGATACATAGGCGTATTAGTTTAATATCTCTTCTAGTTTCTTTTCTAGTTCTTCGTTGGTTACCGCATCAGAAACACGTTCTTGTTTTTCTCTGGTTGGTTCTTTGTGCTGACGCTGTGCTGGGGCTACAAAATTCTTTGCAAAAGGACCACTTACTGTAAGTGTTCGCAGACACTCTCCATCCAACTCCAAATCACGATTCAAACCTGCCATATTTTCTGGATCAATAGTAAAGCGCACAAATCCAAACTGTGCCATTGTTTCTTTTTTGATTGGATAGGCAAGTGTGATAGTGCGCACCTCACCTTCTAGCGTTGGTGTACCACCATGTGTTTCTATCGCCTTTTTTATACATAAAATATCGCTTCCCTCTTTAACAAGAAACGTCATTTCATATTCTTGCGTTGTTTGTTCCTTTTCTTGGTCCATAATCTTGTGCATACTCTACCACATCCAAAAATCAAACTCAAGCCTCGTCTTCCACACTTGCGCGAGGACGACGTATGGGTGGTTTTTCTTCCTGCTCTTGTGGATGAATTGAAAATGTTCCGTTTTTTCGTGCATCATATCCTGTACCCGCTGGAATGAGTCGCCCAATAATGACGTTTTCTTTGAGCCCACGCAAGAAGTCTACGCGTCCTTCTGTTGCCGCATTAACCAAAACGCGTGCTGTTTCTTGGAATGACGCCGAAGAAAGAAATCCTTCTGTTGTGAGCGCGGCGCGTGAAATACCCAAAAGTAATTGTTTTGCTTTTGCTGGTGTTTTTCCGCGTGCGCGAAGTTTTCTATTAATTTCTACAAAACGAGATTTTTCCATTACCTGTCCTGAGATTAAGTTACTTTCTCCTGCTTCTTTGACGGTAACCCGAGAGAACATCTGACGGATAATAATTTCAATATGTTTATCGTTTATCAAGTTTCCGTTTGAAACGTAAATATTTTGTACTTCGTTGAGAATATATTTTTCAACAGCTTCCTTGCCTCTCAGCTGAAACAGTTCTCTTAAATCAAGGCTTCCTTCAAAAAGCTGTTGGCCTTGTTCTACGGCATCGCCAATGGCAACAAACATCTCTACGTTGCGTGGAGCACTATATTCAACAATCTTTGTTTTCCCTTTTTTGCCCTTTGCACCGATGGCAACTTTTATAATACGCAAGCCCCCCGCACTTTCTATGTCTTCTACAACACCAGCGTCTTTAGCCAGTGCCGCTCTTCCTTTTGGTGGACGTACTTCAAAAAGTTCTTCAATACGCGGCAGTCCTGATGTAATATCTTTTTCAGCAACACCTCCAGTGTGGAACGTTCGCAATGTGAGCTGTGTTCCTGGTTCTCCAATGGACTGTGCTGCAATAATACCAACCGCCTCTCCTTCTTTGACGTCACGCAATCTTCCTAAATCAAGTCCGTAACACGTTGCACACACGCCATAGAGTGCCTTACAAGCAATGGGAGAGCGCAGTACAACTTCTTGCACACTTGATTGTGTAATCTCTTTTGCAATCTCTGCTGTTATAGAGGTTCCCGCCTTAACCAGTACCTTGCGACCCTCTTTTATATCACTTGCAAGTGTTCGTCCAAAAAGACGATTCTCGAAGGCAAACCCATATCCATCACCATCAGCACGCGCGACACTAACGCCTTGCGTGGTTTTACAATCTTTTCTGTTAACAACAAGTTCTTGGCCCACATCAACCATACGACGCGTTAGGTATCCTGCTTGTGCCGTTTTAAGTGCGGTGTCAGTGAGTCCTTTTCTTGCTCCATGTGTGCTAATGAAATATTCCAGCACCGAAAGCCCTTCTTTATATGAAGCGACCACTGGTAATTCAATTGTCTCTCCAGATGGGTTGGCAACGTTTCCTTTCATACCACTCATCTGTACCGCTTGTCCCCAGCTTCCACGAGCACCCGAGTCAATAATGTCAAAAATTGGGTTGCCCTCTTGTGCGGTAAGTGTTTGAGGAACGACGTCTGATACTTCTTTGAGCGCTCTTTTCCACACTTGAATAGCGCGTGCTTTGCGTTCTGATGCGTCAAAGAATCCATCTTCATATTGACGTATAATTTCTGCGACTTCTTTTCTTGCTTTTTCTATAATTGCTTCTTTTTCTGGCGGAACACGCAAATCAAACACGCTCCAAGTGATACCCGATAGTGCTGCGTGCGTAAACCCAAGTTGTTTGATAGAGTCCAAAAATTCCCATGCGCTCTCCATACCAATGGTATTAATATATTGAGTAACCAATTTCTGGAGACGTTTTTTGCCCATTATTTCGTTTATGAAACCAAACTCTTTTGGCAAAATTGAATTAAAGACAATGCGCCCAGCGCTGGTGACCTCAGACTTTGATGAACCAACTTTTATAGGTGCATTGATTTTAATCGTCCCAAATTCAAGCGCCATTAATGCTTCATTTTGTGTTGCAAATATTTTTGGATTTTCTGACTTTTCAACTATTTTAGTGAGATAGTAACACCCCAAGACAATGTCCTGTGATGGTGTTGCTATTGGCTCTCCACTCGCTGGTTTAATGATGTTTTTTGAAGAAAGCATTCTTCCCCATGCCTCTTCCTGTGCTTCTTTGGAAAGTGGCAAATGAACCGCCATTTGATCTCCGTCAAAGTCAGCATTAAACGCAGAACACACCATTGGCGGGATGCGAATGGCCAAATCTTCAATCAAAACGGGTTTGAATGCTTGAATACCCAACCGGTGGAGCGTTGGTGCACGGTTTAAGAGCACCGCCCTATCAACAATAACTTCTTCCAAAATTTCCCACACTTCGGGGGGCGCCTGCTCTATGAGGCGGCTTGCGTTCTTTATGTTGTGCGCCATGCCACGCTCAATGATGTGATGGATAATAAACGGCTTGAATAGCTCCAGCGCCATGCGTTTTGGTATACCGCATTCGTTGAGCTTGAGGTTTGGGCCAACCACAATAACTGAGCGACCTGAATAATCAACGCGTTTTCCAAGCAAGTTCTGACGAAACCGTCCTTGTTTTCCTTTAAGCACGTCAGCAAGTGATTTGAGCGGACGGCTTTGTGAAGACATTTGTTGACGGCCAGTACGCGCGGTGTTGTCAATGAGTGCGTCAACCGCTTCTTGCAGCATGCGTTTTTCGTTGGTGATGATGATTTCAGGGGCTTTAAGCTCCATCAATTTCTTAAGGCGGTTGTTACGATTGATAACTCGCCGATATAAATCATTAAGATCAGAGCTCGCATAACGCCCTCCATCAAGTGCCACCATAGGACGCAGGTCCGGTGGGATAACGGGCAGTACCGTTAAAATCATCCATTCTGGACGCATCCCATTTTTTTGGAAACTGTATAAAAGACGCAGGCGTTGTAAGAGTTTTTTTTCAATAATGGCATTTTTGCGACGGGAGGATTGCTCAACACGCTCAAGCGTTTCTTGAATATCTTTTTTGATGTTGATGTTTTCCAAAATCTTTCGCAAACTCTCGGCTCCAGTCCCTGCTTCAAATACATCGCCAAATTTTCGAGACAAAGAAAAGAACTCCTCTTCGCCCAACACCATTCCCACCTTCACATTGTTTAAAAATTCTTTTGAGCGAGTAAACGATTCTTCTATAACATTTTTTACCTCTTCGTTGTCCTTTGATTGGTTTTTAAGTTCTTTGAATTCTTCTTTGAGCGCCTCTAGTGCCTGCTGACGCTTTTCTTCGTTCATGGCTGTTACAATGTAGGCGGCATAATAGACCACTTTTTCTAATTTATTTGCCGGAGCGTCAAAAAAGAGACCAATCTTTGAATTGCCGGTCTTTAGAAACCAAACGTGCGCAACAGGCGCTGCAAGTTCAATGTGCCCCATACGCTCACGGCGTACAATGGCGCGGGTTACTTCAACACCACATTTATCACAGATGGTTCCTTTGTAACGAATTCCCTTAAACTTTCCGCAGTAACAACGATAATCTTTTGTTGGTCCAAATATACGCTCTGAAAATAATCCATCTTTTTCAGGACGTTGCGTGCGGTAATTTATGGTTTCTGGTTTTGTAATTTCCCCATACGAGTTAGCAACCACTTCTTCTGGGGATGGAACTTTTATTTTTAGAAAGTCAAAGCCGATCATATGTATATTTTTTATGACTTACAATTATTTTCCGAAAACATCTTCTTCTTGAACGGGCTCGACCTTCAAACCAAGTGCATCAATTTCGTTCATCAACACTTTAAATGCTGATGGTGAACTTGAAAGCTGTATCGGATCTCCTTTTACAATAGCTTCAAATGCCGCGGCACGTCCCAAGACATCGTCTGATTTGATGGTAAGCATTTCCTGAAGCGTATAGGCCGAGCCATACCCTTCCAGTGCCCACACCTCCATTTCTCCAAATCGTTGCCCACCAAACTGTGCTTTACCACCCAATGGCTGCTGTGTAACCAACGAATAAGGGCCAATGGATCGCATATGGATTTTATCTTCAACTAGGTGGTTGAGTTTCATCATATATATGTAGCCCACCGTTGCTGGCTGATCGAATTTTTTTCCGGTAAGGCCGTTGTAGACATCAAGTTTCCCGTTTATTGGAAATCCTGCCAAGGCGAGCTCATCTTGAATTTCTTCTTCTGATGCGCCCACAAATACTGGCGTTACGGCTCGGTATCCCAATTTTTCTGCGGCAAGCCCAAGGTGTGTTTCCAAAATTTGTCCCAAGTTCATACGCGATGCCACGCCCAATGGATTGAGCACAATATCAACAGGGCGTCCGTCTTCCAAAAATGGCATATCCTCAACAGGGCGTACCTGTGAAATAACGCCTTTGTTTCCATGGCGTCCGGCAAGCTTGTCTCCAGCGCGGACTTTGCGTACCTGTGCAACTTCAACTTGAATACGTTTTATAACACCCGGCTCAAGTTTATCGCCGCGTTCGCGCGAAAATATTTTAATGCCAGTAACACGGCCTGATTTCCCGTGCGGCAAGTAGAGTGATGAATCTTTCACGTCGCGCGCTTTTTCTCCAAAGATGGAGCGAAGAAGTTTTTCTTCTGCGGTGAGTTCTGTTTCTCCTTTGGGGGAAATTTTTCCCACCAAAATATCTCCAGCACGTACTTCAGCGCCAATGCGAATAATTCCCTCTTCATCTAGGTTGCGTAGTTTTTCTTCCGATACGTTGGGGATGTCGGCGGTTGTTACTTCGGGTCCCAGTTTGGTATCACGCACATCGCAAGAAAAGTCCTCTATGTGAATTGATGTAAAACGATCATTTTGTGCTACACGCTCTGAGAGCACAATGGCGTCTTCAAAGTTTCCTCCAAAAAATGGAATAAAGGCGACCAGCAGGTTTTGCCCCAGTGCTAGTACTCCCTCATCGGTTGATGGCCCATCGGCGAGCACATCACCTCTTTTTACTTTTTGTCCAACACTCACCATGGGGCGTTGATTGATGGTGGTATATTGGTTTGAGCGTAAAAATTTTGAAAGCTGAGATGTTATTTTTACTCCCTTTTTTGTTTTGAGTGTAATAGTTGATCCATTTACCGCAACGATTTCTCCGTCTTCGGGAGCTAAAATCACACGCCCAGAATCGTGCGCAATCTGATCTTCGGCTCCAGTTCCCACCAAAGGCATCTGAGGATGAATTGAGGGCACTGCTTGGCGTTGCATGTTTGATCCCATCAGGGCGCGGTTTGCATCGTCATGCTCCAAAAATGGGATGATGCTGGTAGCGGCGCTCACCACCTGCGTTGGCGAAACATCAATAAAATCAACTTCGTCTCTGTCACATACGCCGGGTTCTCCGTTAATACGTGCTTCAACAATTTCTTCTTTTATTTTTTTATGTGCATCCAGTTCTACCCCTCCCTGAGCAATTTTATATTTTAATTCATTACCCGCGTTCATCCAGACAATAGTATCGTTTACATTACCTTTGGTTACCGATGCATAGGGTGTTTCTATAAATCCTAAGCGATTAACGCGCGCAAAACTTGCCAAGTGGCTGATAAGACCAATGTTTTGTCCTTCTGGTGTTTGAATAGGACAAATGCGTCCATAGTGCGATTCGTGCACATCGCGCACTTCAAAGCCGGCGCGCTCACGCGTAAGACCACCTGGTCCCATCGCAGATAAACGACGCTTATGTTCCAATTCGGCTAATGGATTTTGCTGATCCATAAACTGTGATAATTGAGAAGAAATCAAAAATTCTCGCACAACCGATGAAAGCGGTTTTGGATTGATAAGAAGGGTTGGCGTAATTGTTCCTTCTTCTAAGGTAGACATTTTGTCCTGCACAATACGACGCATACGCGCAAAGCCCACACGCATTCTACCCTGCAACAATTCCCCCACAGCTCTCACACGGCGATTAGCAAGCGTATCAATATCATCTGGGCGTGCATGCTCGTCGTTGTTGAGACGAATAATTTCATTAACAATAGCAACCATATCCTCGGTACGTAGCAAATTGGTCGTTGGTTCATCTTCACCTTCAAAATTAAGGCGTTGGTTCATTTTAAAACGTCCCACTTCAGAAAGAGAAAAACGATCTTCTCTTTTAAACATGCTGTCAATCAAGCTTTTTGCGTTTTCAGGTGTTGCCAAGTCGCCCGGGCGAAGCCGTTTATAGATTTCAATATATGAACTCATCACGTCGCTGGCGCCATCTTTTTTGAGTGAGGCGTCAATGTGTTTTTTGCCCCCCTCAAGCAAGTCAAATGTTTTATGGATACTCTCATTTGTTTCTAAACCAAAAATACGCAACACGTCGGTTACGGGCACTTTTCTATGCTTATCTATTTTTACATGAATGGCACCATCGGGATCTGTTTCAAACTCCATCCAGCTTCCTCTATCAGGAATTATTTTTGCTCCAAAATAGACGTTTCCTTTGATTGCGCGGGCGGTGAAATAAACACCCGACGAGCGAATAAACTGAGACACTACCACACGCTCAACGCCATTGATAACAAAGGTTCCCCGCTGGGTCATAATGGGATAATCACCCAAATAAACCTCCTGTTCTATTTTTTTCTTTGTTTTGAGATTTTTTAACTCAATGCGTCCGCGCAAAGCTGCTTCATAGGTGGTACTGCGTTCCCACGACTCTGCTTCTGAAAACTTTGGCTCATCAAATGCATAATCTTTAAAATTGAGCTCATACTCTTCTCCCGTGTAATCTTTGATAGGAGAAATTTCTGTAAATAATTGCTTAATACCTTCCTTTACAAACCAATCCCACGAATGGAATTGAATTTCCGACAAAAATGGTTTGTCGGTTAAATCTCCATGATGCTTGGAGAATATTTTGACGGGACGTGTAACGTGTTGCATGGGTAGAATAGAAGCGCAGACAACGACGGCTCCCTCTGTGAGAGAGAGGCGCTTTGCGTTATCCGTTATTGCTTATTTACTAATAAACACGAAATTGTTTTTGTATGCCTGTATAGCCTTTAACGTATGAAAAGAAAACAAACGAGCACGCATTTGGGAGCGCACGCTGACACTGCCCCCTCTTTTTTGGATTGTCTTATATGGTAGCAAAATACGTTTTTAAAGTCAACCCTGTTATATTGTTTTGCCACAAAGCCGTGCTTTAGTCCTGGGTATGCGCTTTTAGGCGCATACCAAGCAAAACAATATAACAGGGTCAACCCCTTACTGTATGTCTTATACTTCTCCCAAAAAGAAAAAGAGCTGGTCAGGCTCTTGTGAATTTTACGACCACGCACGGAGTCAAGACGACTTCTTGCGCTCTCTGCCTCCAATCAGGGCTGCCGTTTTTTTCCATGATGGGTACACCTCTCCGAGCTCCTCGAGAGAAATCCCGTTAAACTTCATGGTGATGACGAACTTCATCACCCGCTCGCTTTCGTGCCTGACAAACAGGCAGATGAAGAGCGTAGCGGCCGCGATGGCGATATAAAAACCCATTTCTCACCTCCTTTTCTGATTATAACATACTATATTGCTTTCTGTCAACCCCTCAACGGCTCATGGGAGTGAGCCGTTTAAACATCGCCCTTGTTTCTTGTCTTCCAGGCCAGCCTACCGCAGGCAGGCCCGCCAAGCAGCCACTAACTGTATGAGACGAAGATGAACGGTACGTATGTAGGGTGATAATTGTATGAACTCCCTGTCCGCCCCAGGCGGAGAGGGTGAGTTTTATCACCCAATGAAGCTGAGTCTATGCAGTTTAGCTGTGAAGCGTAGCCTGCTGGTTTAGGTGTTACCCTTTGCCAGCCCAAAGGGTAACAACGCCATGCAAGGCGCTAGCCTTACTGATTTCTCTGTTTTTTCAAAAAACAAAAAAGACCTCAAAGAGGTCTTTTACAATCCCAAATATTTTGCCCTCTTATCATTGTGCTCTTCTAGAGTTGTGCTAAAAAATGTTTCTCCTGTTTTAGGATCGGACAAATAGTATAGGAAACTTGTTTTGGTTGGCCGCAGTGCCGCTTGTATTGATGAAACTGACGGATTGCTTATGGGCGTTGGTGGCAGTCCTTTATATAGGTAGGTGTTATAGGGTGTGTCCTGTGAAAAGTCATCGCGTGATAGCGCATCGCATTGAGTAAAGCGCCCACCACATACGCCATAGCGCACCGCCGCATCAATTTGCAGAGGCATCCCCAATGAGAGCCGATTGTAGATAACGCTAGCAACTAGAGGTTTGTCTTTTATAATATGCACTTCTTTTTCTATAAGCGATGCAATTGTTATTATGCGCTCGCTGTCACCGTCGGATATGTTAAGGGCTTGTGTTTTTTCTTCAAAATTATTAAGCATGGTGGTAATGGCCTTTTTTGGAGTGCTACCCACATAAAAACGATAGGTATCTGGCATAAGGTATCCTTCAAGCGAGGGGGCACCCTTTAGAAATAGGTAGTCGTCTTGTAGTGTTGTTTTATCAAATGATAACAGCGCCCCTGCTTTGATAACTCCCTCCCCCGATAAACGCTCATCAATCTCAGAAAGTGTCATACCTGGATAAACAATCACCTCAACTTCGCCTGGGTTTTGGGTAAGCCACGACGCAATATCTAGCGTCCCCATATCGGGCTCAATGGTATATACCCCCGACTGAAAACGCGACGCATCTCCAGAAAGGAGTGCATACAACACAAATAATGGACGTGAAGAAATGAGCCCACGGTCGGCAAGGTTGCGTGCAATATCGGAAACGCCTTCCCCTTTTTCTACTGTAAAAGAAACTTTTGTGTGTGTGTCGGAAGGTGTTACCAGAGACCCAAACACTACAAACGCTCCAATAAAAAAAATGATTAAGAGAATATAAACAATAATAAAACGTTTCATATAAAACTATTAGTTGCGTGCGTATACCGATTGCACAATGCCGATTAAAATCATGCTAGAGAGCATGCTAGATCCTCCATAACTTACAAATGGAAGGGTAGTGCCAATGACTGGCAAAAATCCCAAATTTGATCCGGTATGAAAAATACATTGTGCCACAAAAAGAGCCGAGGCACCCAGCGCTAGCAATTTATAGGTATTGCCTTCCATGCGCAGACCCAGTGTTAAAAGTCGCACCACCATCCAAGTAAATATTCCCAACACCAAAACCACCGCCACAAATCCGCCTTCTTCAGCTATGGCAGCAAAAATAAAATCATTGTGTGATTCTGGTAAAAATCCCAACTGCACCTGTGTTCCCTGCTCAAACCCCTTTCCCAAAAGTCCACCCGATCCGATTGCTATTTTTGATTGGATGACGTTGTAATTTACCCCCAAAGGATCACTGTCTGGATTGAAAATACCAACTATTCTATCTTTCTGATAGTTTTTGAGCACAAATGACCATGCCAGCACAAGCCCCAAAGCAAACACCCCTCCCACCACCAACAACCGTTTGAGTGGAATGCCCGATGCGAGCACAAACCCCAACCAAATAGCGCCCAGCACAATCGCCGAGCCCAAGTCAGGTTGTATGGCTATTAGGCCCGCAGGGATTGCGGCATATATAAACGAAACCGCCAGCACCCTCCAGCGCGCAATACCAATGTGCCGTTTTGAAAAAAAATATGCCAGCACTATAATAAGTGCTACTTTGGCAAATTCGGAGGGTTGAAATTGGAACGCACCAATAGAAAGCCATGCTCTATTGCCTTTGATAACGGGCGCAAAAAAGTATGTTGCAATAAGTGTTAGGATGATGAGCCAATAGAGTCCAAATACAAATCCTCTACTCACAAAAAAAGAGCGTATGTCTACCATCATAATTCCAACGGCAATAATAAGCGCTACCACAAAGAGCACAATGTGTTTTACAAAAAAAGAGGGCGTTGAAGAAAAAATACTCAAAGAGCCCGCTCCCACTAATAGTAGAACCGCAACCCACAACTGCCAATCAATGCGACTAAAAAAATTGCCCATATATTTCTTTAGCATAAACGTATTGGCTTATTTGAGCAACTTTTTAAAAATCTCAAAATACAAATTCCAAATAACAAATAAATTCCAACCTCCAATATTTAACAACTCAAACGTTTGTATAGTTATATCTTTGAAATTTGGGTATTGTCTGTGATTTGATGCTTGTGATTTGGTGCCTATATTTTCCACCCCAACTCAAGACTGATTGAACTTTAGCTCTAACCACTAACTTACAAATCCATCATTCCATTTGCCCGCAGAGGATATTTTCTTTTTCTATCTTTTTGTATGTATGCGGCAAGAGCTATCATCGTGGCGTTGTCCATACAATAAGCGAACGGAGGAACAATGAGATTAATTTTTAATTCTCCAGCCCGAGGCTGGTGCGCCTTGGGCGCAAACTTTTCTTTTTTTATAGCCACTTTCAGCATTCGTGTTAATTCTTTATTCGCCGCAACACCTCCGCCAATGGTGATACTTTTTGCACCATATTCTTGCGCGGCGCGAATGGTCTTTTTGACCAGCGCGTCAAAAGCGGCTTTTTGAAACGACGCGGCTATATTTGCTTTTTCTTTTTCTGTTAAATCATACTTGCCCATCTCCCACAGTTTGGCTCCTTTTTTATATGGCGTGTGTTTTTTAGCATGGTCTTTAACGTAGTAGAGCACTGCCGTTTTAAGCCCTGAATAACTAAAGTTATAGTTGTTGCTTGTAATCATCGGCGATGGAAATGGAATACTATTTTTGTCCCCTTTTTTTGCTAGTTGTTCTATGGCTGGTCCACCTGGATAAGGTAAATTTAAAATACGCGCCACTTTATCAAATGACTCCCCAACTGCATCATCCATTGTTTCGCCCAATTTTTTGTATGTGTGTACATTTTTAAGTAAAGCAAGCTCTGTGTGCCCTCCACTTACCAACAATGACACTGCGGGAAATTTTAAATTTTTAATTTCAAATTTTAAATTATTTTTTTTATTTTTTAATTTGTCTTTTTGATTTATAGTTTTCTTTGACAAAAGAAAGCTATAGAGGTGTCCATGTAAATGATTTACCCCAATTAAGGGTTTTTTATATTTTTTAGAAAGTTCTTTTGCAAACTCAATGCCCGTCCATAAAGCTGGCTCAAGTCCTGGACCTACGGTTACTGCAATCAAGTCAACGTCATCAATAGTGATCGGCCTGCCCGCAACGCCTACGGCTTGCCTGGCGGGCGGGTGGTTGGGAGTCGGTGGGTTTTCTTTTTTGTTTTTTTGAGATTTGATGTTTGAAATTTGTTTGTCATTTGGAATTTGGTCTTTGTCATTTGCAAAAATCTTTCGGTATAAAATCGGAAGATTTTTGATATGTTCCCTTTTTGCAAGCATTGGCACCACACCTCCAAAAGGTGCGTGAATTTTGATTTGTGATGCAACAATTTCTTTTATTATTTTTAAATCTGGACGCGTTGAAGACCCTTGCGCTTGCGCCAAGGTTATCGCCGTCTCATCACAACTTGTCTCAATTGCTAATATAATCATGACATTGTATTAAATCACAAAAGCTATAAAGATATCGCGTTAGCATTTCTCGCCCCTCGTAGTTCCCACACGTTGGGACGAAGTGGGGTCTCTATAGCAAGGATAAGCATGGAGGTAGTATAAAGTATAAAGTTTAAGGTATAAAGTATTAAAAAATTTATTGAAATATAAAAAATAGAACCCTCCGGCGCGAAGACGGAGGATTAGAAAAATCAATAAACAAAGGTCAGCAGGAAACTCTGCAAGAACAAATGTTGCCACTGCAATTTGTGGGTGTTTTAAAATTTATAATTAAAAATTTAACATTTCAAAGCACCAGTTTATCGGTGCTTTGGGGTTACCCAAAAATCAAGTCGCCACTTGCCCGATAGTGCTAAGCGCGTTTGTGCTTCCAATGCGGGAATAGCGCCAAAAATAATAAGAGTTGCAGGCATTAAAATCCACGAAACCAAATACCAAATTTTATGAACCGTTTTAAACCCCACTGGTTTTGGGGGTAGTAAAAACATAGACAAAATGGCTGAGGTAATAATACCAAACGAGGCGATGGTCATAATATACTGTGTCACCACGGGCAAATTGTATGCCAAAAGTGTTGCCCGAAATGCATCCCCGCCCAAGAGCACTGGCATCCACCCTAGGGCAAATAAAATAATAGAATTAGTTGCCCATGAATGAAAACCTTCTGGCACATGAAATCCCCAGAACCATTTTTTTGAACGGGGGATGTTTTTATTTTTTCTAAAGCCAGAGAGAATAAAGGCAACGTTTTCTACTCCCCATCCCCAGCGGCGTTGCTGTTTGTAAAGATTTTTCATTGTCTGCCAAAATGATGGGGCAACATTTGCATCCATAGAAACAGGATACGCCAGAGGCACCGTGCGCCAATCCCCGTCATAGTGCATATAGCACTGCCAAAAAACGCGCGAATCTTCTGAAACCATATCGGTTTGCCAAAAACCGATTTCTGCCAATGCACCAAAAGGCATTGAATGTGAGGAAAATGTGGTGAGCTTTTCTGGACGCGATTGCTGGGTCAAATGCCAAAACGTTGCAGAAAACGCTGTGATGCGTGCCAGTGTTGGCGTCTGATAGATATTATTCAAAAAGAACGGCACCGGCTGATAGCTGGAGCGTAGTGGTTTTGGTGAAGTAAGAAATGTGTAGGTTAGAACGCCAAAGTACTGAGGGTATATTTGTGTGTCCACATCAAAAACAGAAACAATAATGTCGTTATATGGGATGTTTAATTTGTCTATAAGTTCTTCTTTTACGATCTTGCCCGCCCATGCTTGATTGGATCCTTTACCGGCTAGCTCACCTACAATATTTGCTGGATGTGTGGTAACTATAAAGTGAGCAAATTTATTACCAAATTCTTCAACTATTCTTTGTGCCACATCCTGTGCTTGTTTTCCTGCGCGTTCTTCTGTTGCGAGCACTATAATAAAGTGATCCAGCGGATAATTGCCCTCTATGAGATGGTGAAATGTTTCGACAACCACTTCGTAGGGTTCGTTGTATATAGGCAAAAAAACAAGGTGCCAAATATCCTCCCAGCGTTTTGCAGTGTTGGGATTTTCTTTGAGGCGCGCGAGCCAATTTATCTTCATATTTGAGCGCATCGCGCTAAAACTACTGCGCATATGCAGTGATAGATACACCGTTTTAAGCATCCAATAGAGATCAAAGAGGATTATAAATACCGCCACCCACGTGGGCAGTACTATTGAAAAAACAACCGTAAGCACAAGCGTTGTCCACGCCGCCATGGCTGGCAGTATTTCCATTAACCGATAGAATGTTTTGTCCTTCATTACTTGCTTATGATGCCTTTTTTGACCGTATTAGTCAAAAAAGAAACGGGAGAGGCACAAGAAAAGAATTATGGTGTTTAAGTAGAAAACGGTACTACTGTATGATTATACGATTATTTTCTTTCTTGCTTATTTTCTATTTTCTGGTTAAATAGGGAGTGTTAGCTGGCCCTATCGTCTAACGGTTAGGACAACGCCCTTTCACGGCGTAAATCGGGGTTCGATCCCCCGTGGGGTCACAAATATAAAATTAAACTCAAATAGAAAGCCGCCCTACGGGGGGCGGCGAATTCTTAAAGTTTCCCACGCTTTAATGCATACCAATTAAGGGACTTGCATCAAACCTTGCTATTTGCTGGTTTGTAACAGGGCAAGCCACTTACTATCTCAGCCGAGAAGTCTCCAAAAAAGTTGGGGTATCTCTTGATCACAATCTCAGCGACCTTTCCGAACACAAGGCGAATCTCCTCTTCAGCAGCGGGGTCAGTTCTCATCTCCAAGACCCATCGCAGAGCCCTGATGTTGGCAGACCACCCAATGGTCGTTGCCAGTCCGATCGGAGCAATGCGTCTCATCGCTGAAGTAATGACTTTCTTGAGAGAGAAGGGTACTGTATCCAACTCAAAATGTTTCGCTAGCTCAAGCTGCAGGCCTTCAAGATGCTCAAATGTTCTCGAAAAGATCTCCATAGCCTTCTCGTCCTCACGGATCACAGTTGGCACCCATTGCCCCAACTCATCCAAACGGACAAACCTCAAGCTTTCCTGAGAGATGGCAACCCCCATTCTGTGGCGAACCAACTCATGTGTGAATACTCGTGATACATCGGCAAAGACAAAGTTGAGGTTTGGGTGCTCAATAACTGAACCGTGCTTTACTTTCAGAATGTTTTTTAGGTAACCTTCGTTGCCCTCGCGAATTTTTGTAACATTGGCATTGAGTCCTGGCTCAAAACTGCGGTAACAAAGACGCCCCATGACTTCGGCTACTTTCTCTGCATCACTTGGCGCGTCGGTTGTCCAGCTAGGAACACCCAAGTGGCTAAGACAGGCAGAAAGCCCTTCCTCAACAACACGAGTCTCCCCAATAAGAAACACTTTTGGCTCTACATGATGCATGACCATCTCCTTTCTTGAGTCCTAAAACTACCCTAGCATAAAAAGGAGTAAAAAGAAAAGAGAACAAAATATCTATAAAATTGGCTTTATTAGATTTTTTTCCCTCGCAAAAGTAGTGCGTTGAATGCAACAATAATAGTGGAAAGTGACATTAAAATCGCCCCCACGGCTGGTGAAAGAAGTATGCCCTTTGATACCAGCACTCCCGCCGCAAGAGGAATTGCAATAACATTATACCCCGTCGCCCAGACCAGGTTCTGTATCATTTTTACATACGTCAGTTTTGAGAGGTGAATTATTTTTGCAATATCGCGTGGATCGTTACGAACCAAAATAATGCCCGCCGATTCAATTGCTACGTTGGTTCCCGCGCCAATTGCAATACCCAAATCAGCTTGGGCAAGTGCGGGAGCATCGTTGACGCCATCGCCAACCATTGCCACTTTTTGTCCTTTTGATTGCAACAGCTCTACCTTCTTTGATTTTTCTTCTGGTACTACCTGTGCAAAATATTCGTCAATACCAAGTTCAGACGCGACCCACCTTGCCACATCTTCTGCGTCCCCAGTTATCATTGCTGTTTTCACATTCATATCGCGAAGCGTCCTAATTGCTTGGCGCGATTCTTCGCGTATGATGTCGCTTAATGCTATGGCTCCTATTACCTGGTTATCTTTTATTACCACATTAATGGTCTTACCTTGTTTTGCGAGTGTGTCTATTTGAGTTTTTATAGTATCGCTTAGTTTTGCGTTTTGCTCCTGAGCAAGTATTATGCTTCCGACAAATACCGTTGTGTCATTAATTTCTGCCCTAACACCTTTGCCCGGAATTCTTTGAAAATTTTTTATTTTTAAGATGTTTATGCCTTGTTTTTTTGCTTCATCAATCATTGGTTTTGCGAGTGGATGCTCTGATTGACTATTAATAGATGCGGCATATTGTAGCACCTCCCTTTCTTTCCTTTCGTTTTCTGAAATTATTTTATCAATACCAAATTCTGCGCGCGTTAGAGTCCCTGTTTTATCAAAAAGAACAATGTCTATAGTACGCGCCGCCTCAAGTGCAATCCGTTGTTTTACTAAAAATCCATTTTTGGCGGCTTTTGTTGTTGAGATAGAAGCAACAAGAGGGATTGCCAAACCAAGCGCGTGAGGGCAGGTAATAACCAGAACCGCTACCATCCTATTTATGGCAAATGCCGCGTCAGCAAACGCAAGCCATGTAGCCAGTGTAATTGCACCAGTTACTAGGGCAATGATAGTTAGATAAAAGGCAGCCCTATCAGAAAGCATCTGGAGTCGTGATTTTGAGTTTTGCGCTTGGGCGACAAGCCGCACAACTCCAGCCAAAAAAGTTTCATCTCCTATTTTTGTAACAGACACCCTCAAAGAACCATCTCCGTTTATTGTGCCCGCAATAACCTCGTCGCCTCTTTTTTTAGAGACTGGTTTTGATTCACCAGTTATGATTGATTCATTTACGTCTGATAATCCCTCTTTTATAATCCCGTCAGCAGGAATTCTTCCACCTGGCTTTATGAGCATTACGTCGTCTTTTTTGAGTTCTTGGAGTGCAATAACTTCTGTTTCACCACCGCTCACTATTTCTACCTTATCTGGTAATAATTTAGAAAGCTCTTTTAGGGCGCCTTGGGTCCCTAACACAGCACGCATTTCAAGCCAATGCCCCAACAACATAATGGTAATAAGTGTTGCAAGCTCCCAATATAATGTTCCCATTCTGCCCAAAAAAGTTATAACGACGCTGTAAAAATACGCAACAGAAATAGCCAACGCAATAAGCGTCATCATTCCTGGCAGTTTTGCTTTAAGCTCCCTAAATGCAGACGCTATAAATACCCACCCACCATAAAAGAAAATAATTGATGCGAGTATAAATTGCAGATAGTTTGACCCAGGAAAGATGGAGGCTTGAAACCCGATGAGTTTTTGCGCCACGTCAGAATATATCACTATCGGAATTGATAACACCAAACTAACCCAAAATTTTACCTTGAAAATATTTGTGGAGTGTCCTTTGTGTTTGTTGAAATTATCGTGTGCTTCGTGGGAATGCGATTTTTTCTTGACGGGTATTAGTTGCATGCCACATTCTGGACACATACCTCCCTTCTCCTGGTGTACCCGGGGGTGCATGGGACAAGTATAAAAATTGTCTTTGTCTTGACTGTACATATTTCTATTTTCTCAAATTATTACCACTTTGATATTTTATTTGGCATTATTTCTTGGTATGAGTGCTCTTTGTCGTCCATCTTACTACAGTTATCAAACCAATAATTGCCAAGGCCCAGAGAATTATCGTAAAGATTGTGTTTCCAATACCATAATTGCCCCATGCACCCATCATAAAATAAGAAGTATTGTTGCCCCCCATCATTGGCATATACACTGGGCCAGAGTTGTAATTTGACCAACACCCCAGATACGACCTGCCCATATTGATATGTGCTGTGCGCAAACTTTCTGATCCTTCCCCGCCCATCATGGCGTCCATTGTTTCGTGCTGTTGTTGATCGGGTAACATCACCCCCATATACGCATCTCCTAATTTTTCAAATTGATCGTCGGTAACTTGCCCACAATCAATTTGAGCTTGGGCATCTATGTTCTGAGTTTGATAGATTTCCTGCAGAGCACCCTTTATCTGAGTATCCCCAGAAAGTGTTGATAGAGTATTTTCATACGATCCATAATCTCCCATCATACCCATTTGTGCTGACACACTACCAGCTAGAATAAAAAAACCGATAACAAAAAAACTAAAAAATATTTTTTTCATATTTTAATAGGGTACATTACTTTTATTTGTTTGATAGAGTATATATTTTTATTAATTCCTTCACCGCTCTTTCGTTATTGCCACCTTTGCGCATCTGATGTTTTACGTGGGAGCGCAAGTGGTTTTCAAGAAGAAAAGCGTTAAGACTTTTAAGAGATTTTTGTATTGAGAGAGATTGCTCTAAAAGTTGCGGGCAATACACCTCCTCTTCAATGGCTTTTACCAGACCGTCTAGTTGTCCCCGAATAATTTTTGCGCGGTGGATGGCTCTTTTTTTGAGTTCTTGATTTATCATGGTTTTGTTATTAATTAAACTCGACTCCATATATATCCTATACCCCCATATCCTATCCGTCAACTCTGCCCGTAAATAATCTATATACTACACCCACTCTCTTGGCGTTGTGCCGAAACCACTTCTCCAGCGCCAATACCACACCCGTTTCCCCCTTGTTGTTGCTGTGGGCGCGTAACCTGTGAAGCTATCCTTGCATATCCTTGCGCGCTGGAATAATTGATTCCAAGCACTTCTTGTGGACTTACTTCTTCCCAGTCAACGCCTTTGTTTTTCATATACGTTGCAATGGTTAGGTATGTGTCCGGAAACCAATATGAATTTACTGCTAGTGCTGTACTCCACATATCCTGTTCGTTTGCGCCCTGTGACGCCATCAACTCCAGAAGCCCCAACATAGCCATCCCATGATTACAGTCAGGAAAATGAACCGCGTTGCCACAACACGGTCGATATATGCCCCGCGATATCTTGTCCACAAGTTCCTGCTGTTTTGGTGCCAAAGCAAAAAATATGTGGCTACTATAGTGATCCATTGGATTTCCCTTGGCTATTGTCCATCCCGCGGTTGAGGCAAAATTTTGTGCCCCACCATACCGAGGGTCTTTCATTTCACCCGAGTCCAATATGGGATTTTTATTTGCGAGCCCCAGAGCCCAAAACAAATTTAACAGATAGCCAGCATTATCTTTTGTTATCGTGAGTTTGTCGTCATTTTGTCCAAGAAGTAGGTTTTTGTATTCATCGCTGAAAGCTCCACGCTGGTCGTATAGAGCTTTTAATTTGTCGGCATCAATTGCACCGACGCTGACAAGTTTTGCGCCAAGATCACCCCAGACAACAGGTAGAATAACTCCACCCGAAGGCAGCACGCTCTCTTCAAATTCAGAAATTGGCATTTTCTGAGGTGTAGCTGAATAATCTGAAACTTTTCTATCAATGCGTGGTTCTGTTGTGTACATCCAAATACCAACAAGGATTACTAAAAACATAAGTGCGCTTGCTGGGAGCACATAACTACTTTTGGTTATTTTGTTCTGGGTTTTATTCTCCATGGTTTTATTTATTCATCACAACAATCGGCAAGTTTATTTACCAGGTCTTCAATTTGAAGATTTTTTTCTGTTGTCGTTTTTGTTTTGTGACCATTAATTAATTTGAGTTTTAGAGCCCAAAAAATTGAATACATCTTATATGCTTTTTTAAACATACTTTTTGCTTCATCTTTTTTGTTTTCAGATTGCAGTTTGTTGCCAACCTCAATAAGCCGCATTGTGGCGGCCAAGAGATGCTTAGAAATGCACCAAGTTTCTCCTTCGTGATTTGGCATAAGTTCCGCTAACATTTCTTTTCTGACTGATCGAATCTCTTTTGCAGTATCAAAGTATTCGTCTTTTTTTGTTTTTACGCCCGTGAAAAAAAAGTGTTCTTCTAAGCTGATGAGGTTCATCACCGCTATGCTCAAATCTTCGGCGGTAGATAAATCAACTCCGGCCTTTTTTTTGAATAATTCTATTTTAGTGAGAAATTCGTCTATCGTTGGTGGCGTTGTGTTCGCCCCGTTAGAAATTTTTGTATTCATTGATTTTTTATTGTTTAATTTTGCGCCCCGCTAGTGAGAGTTGGGTTTCTAACGGAGTTTATAAATTTAGATGAAGAGAATTAAGATACCGATTGCGATCATGGCCAATCCTGCCCAGAAGTGCACTCTGGAGATGTTTGTTTTTTTCCAGCTTTGTACTTTCTCCACAATAATTTTATCTGCCGCTATCCACAGTACCGCCGCCAGAGGCAAAATAAGAATGAGGTTATAGAGCGTAAGATATCCAAAACCAGAAAAGTACGTGGCGTGATCTTTAAGCAATCCTATGACCATAAGATATGGCCCGCCCATACAGGGGAATTGACAAATACCAACCAAAAGCCCAAGGCCAAACGCCGCTGGGAAGGACGCCTTCTGCATTAGACGGCTCATCGCGGTATGAGAAACTGATGGAATTTTTAATTTAATTGGGAACTTTGGGAAAAATCTGTTTGCAAGGTTAATCACTCCAAAAACAATGAGGATTGTCGCGCCAAGCTTCCCCATAAAATGAGGTGTGTTAAACAGATGCAGGACTTTAAGGATGCCCAGTCCTATCAAAAAATACGCCACAAAAATTCCAGCGATATATGTCCCGCCCACGGCCAGGATTTTTTTTCTTGTCATCTGCATCCCAAAAAGAAATGCGATAGTGATAAGAAGGATAGAAAACGAACATGGGTGAACGCTGTCCAATAAAGCGGATAATAACACAAGAGGAAGGAGCCACATGCCTTGTTTACTTAATCCCCAAATGAGTGTCGCGACTTCTGGGCTGTGTTTTAATAACACTACACCCACAAGAGCACCGATCACAACTACGAGCATTATTATTGTTTTTTTCATAGCCGTTAAGGAGTTACTACTGCTTTTATTTCAAACTGAAGTGTGTCACCAGATGCATCGGTGAGATAAACAAATCTATCAATTGCCCCAACACCGGCTGGTCCGTGGGCGTTTGGATCATACACAACTTTTATATTCCGCGATTCTCCGGCTCTGATTGTTTCGTTTGCTGGTGGGAGATACCCCATACCCTCCATCCCAAAAGGTCCTTTTTCTCCAGTAGAATCTTCTAAATACGCGGTGGTACACATACAAGAAGTATGAATCTTTTTTACATAGATATCCTCGTCAGACGAATTAGTAATCCTAAAGACGTGGTCGACTAGCCCGTCTTTCATGGTTATTGTCCCAAAATTGAATAGCTCTTCCGATACTTCGGTATGGCTCATTGATCCTGAATATTGGGAGGTAGTTATGTCTTGATTGTTCCACCCCCATAGCATAAGGCCCACTATCCCGAGTATGACAACTGAACTGATTATTAGTGTTTTTTTCATGGTGATAATTAGTGAATCAAAAAACAAAAAATCCCCGCGACGAAGGGATTATGAGCGTACGACAACAAGGTCCGTCTTACAGACAGCTTGCTATCGGCGCCCTAGAGGATGGCTGGACTGTTTTCGTGAAGCGCTAACCAGTGAAAAAGTTCATGTTGTGCCGATGGTCTGAATAAATCTGAATTCTTTGGTCTAAAATATGCCCGTTGTGATAAAGCTTGATTTTCTAATAGAGAACCCAAAACAGTCCCGACAACGAGCAGAAAAAGGACGAGGAATAGGGTCGTACTATTACTAACTATCGCAATTGAAAAATTTTTAAACGCGTTCAGACGAAAGATGAGACAATCAACTAAACTACTTTGTTCTGGGCAATCTGTTCCCTGTGCTGTTGTCGCGATACAATCTCCATTATGGTTTTGCATACCAATATGCATACCAAAAATACCAAGCGTTGCTATCCCAACAAAACCAATAATAAAAATTGTTATCAAAAAAATTCTCATAAAGCTATCCCATAATTCTACACCCCCCATTCTTCATCTGTCAAAAGCGTTAGTTTTGGTGCCCGGGGAGGCCCGCCTGCCACAGACCTGCCAACAGGCATAGCGGGCAGGGACTCGAACCCTCATGCTCTGCCTACGGTAGATAAACTTCACACAATCAATCCTAAGGCAATCGTGCCCCACACTAATTTTAAAGTTGTGGGCGAGGAGGGAGTCGAACCCTCATCCCTTTCGGGACACGATTTTAAGTCGTGCGTGTATACCTTTCCACCACTCGCCCATTTATTTAATTCTTAAAAATTAGCACCTAGTTTAATCTGAAAATTATCTAATTTCAAATTTTGATTTTTAAACTTTGATTTTTGCATTTTAATGAGGCCACGGGCGGAATTGAACCGCCGTATAGCTCTTTTGCAGAGAGCTGCCTTACCACTTGGCTACGTGGCCATACTTACTTCTTAATCTCTCTTTTTGCTGTCCTGTCTTTAGGAAGAGTTCTTTCTTTACCGCTTCGCTTCTGGAATTAAGTTCATAATATTCCATTAATTTCCATGGACGATAGGCTTTGGTTGATTTTACTCTTCCTTTATTATGGAGGGCAATTCTCTGTTTAAGATTTGCCGTGCTACCGACATAGACATCTCCATTCTTTAAACTTTTTAAGATGTAAGTAAAATACATTAAAAACATTTTACTTTCTACCCCCTACCACTTGTCCCTCTGCGAGGGATCTCGCGCAGGGAGAGCTACGTGGCCATACTTACTTTTCAATTTTTTCTTCCTCTTTGTTTTGTTTGAATGTTCGTTTGCGCGTTCCTTTTTGTCCTTATCCCTTATTTAATTGTACAAAAAAAACCTACTCAAAAACAATTGTGCGTGGCATTCTACCGATGGCGCTTTTTTTCATTATTGTGTAGCGCATTTTTGGAGCATTTTTATTGAGCTCTTCTAATACTTTTTCTTTTTGTTCGTCTGGGAATATTGCCACACTTACGCGGGCGTATTCTCGTTTTTCATCAACCAAAACGTCAAGCACGGTTACCATAACGTCCCCAACATAGGTGTGCCGTTCTATGTCCTGTGCAATAAGATCGCGCAAGGTTTCTTTGAGTCGTTCTGTTTTGTATGCCATGTACTTATTCTTCTACCACAACGAGCTGATCGCCAACTTGTATCTCATCACTACTGTCTACACGCAGTCCACATTCACCTTCTAAAACTTTTTTACAATCATTTTTGCCCTGTTGAAGATTGGTGATTCTCCCCATACCCACTTTTTCTCCCTCTCGCATAATGCTCACGCGGTCATTGAGTGTTAAAAGTCCACGCACCATTTTGCCGCCAACGACTTGTTTTCTGCCCTGTGAAGAAAATACCGCCAGTATTTCTAACTCTCCTCCTCCCATATTTTGTGTTTCTTCTTTGAGCTGGCGTTCAAGTTCTTCAATAATTCTATATATGATGTTTGAAGTTATCATTACTACTTTTTGTGATTTTGCTAAATTTTGAGCTTCTTTTTTGACCTTCACATTAAAGCCAACCACAAAGGCATTCGCGGGCATTGCTCTTTTTATATCGCCATCAGTAATATCGCCCACTTTTTTTGAAAGCACCTCAATTTTTTTACCTTCTATTTCCATCGCTTCAAGCATCTCTGCAAGGGCTTCTAGGGATCCGCCCACATCAGCGCGCAATACTACGTGTACCGCCCCATCGTCTTCGTGAATAGAACCTATTTTGTTTGGTTCATCTACCACCACTGCCGGTAGCAAACTTTTGCGTTCTTCAATAGAGAGAGCTCCCGCAACAAACGCCTCTCCCACGCTGGCTACAGTAGAAAACCCCAGAACCACTGCTGGACTTGAAGGTTCTAATGTATCAACGCGCTTGCCCAGAAAATTTTCCAGTCCTTTTATTTTTCCCTCCGCTGAGGCGGTAAAAATATCATCACCAGTACGCAGTGTGCCATCTTTTATAATAACAGTTGCCAGCGGCCCGCGTTGGCTATCTTGGCGTGCTTCCAGCACAAACCCTTTTGCGTTTGCTGACGGATTATATGTTAAATCCAGAAGTTCCCACATAATGAGCACCACATCCAATAGCTCATCTACACCTTCTCCCTCTTTTGCTGAAATAAGGTGCCAGGGCACATCACCACCTAGTTTTTCTAACATAACCCCATTTTGCATAAGATCTTGTTTTGTTTTTTCAGGATCAGCGTTGTTTTTGTCTATTTTATTTATTGCCACCGCAAAAGGCATCTGGGCTTCGTGTAAAATATCAATTGCTTCTTTGGTTTGGGGTTTGACACCATCGTCTGCCGCCACCACCAAAATAGCCAGATCAGCTATGTTTGCTCCGCGCTGACGCATACTTGAAAATGCCGCGTGGCCCGGTGTGTCTATAAAAGTGATTTTTTTGCCGTCTTTCTCTATTTCATATGCACCTACTGATTGTGTAATACCCCCCGCTTCGCCCTCGGCAACCTTGGTTTTACGCAGAAAATCAAGCAGTGTTGTTTTGCCGTGATCAACGTGTCCCATCACCACCACCACTGGCGGACGTGGTTTTGGTGCTATATTTTCTTTCTTTTTTTTGGGGGACATAGTGGCATAGATAATACCAAAAAAAATCCCTTTGGGCAATAGATTGATTTTAATAGCCTTTGCCGCTATGATAATTGGCAGTATTTGTTTTTCTATATGGAGAGGTGGCTGAGCCCTGCCTGCCGGCAGGCAGGGGTTTAAAGCAGTTATGTTTTATATTTATATCCTAAAAAGTTTAAAAGATGGCGGAATATATATTGGTCGAACAAATGATATTGGGCGTAGATTGTCCGAACATAATGCTGGACATACACAATCATTAAAAAACAGAAGACCATTAATACTGCTCGAAAAAATTGAATGCAAAAATGAAAGCGATGCAATTAAACTTGAGCTAGAATACAAAAAGGGGTATAAGAGAGAGGAGGTAAAAAGACGTTATAATTTAGTTTAAATTTGGAGAGGTGGCTGAGCGGTCGAAAGCAGCATCCTGCTAAGATGTTAGGGGGGCAACTCCCTCGAGGGTTCGAATCCCTCCCTCTCCGCCAAAATTGGAAATCGGGTTCGAATGTATTTTGCTGATAATCCTGATTCCGACTAATCGCACGCGCGAAGCGCGTGGTGGCTTGAAACTGCCTCGTACGCTCGTATCGTTCCGCCACTGCCTCGCTTCTCTCGGCAACACCAAAGAAAAATGTTCCTTGCATTTCTGATTTGGCGGGGGTGAA
>Ga0210057_1001404_pt1 | contig 36843 bp, 38 predicted proteins | sample CryGeyCG2114_010_2_FD_183968 | JGI IMG/M metagenome (GOLD analysis project Ga0210057, IMG submission 183968) | Groundwater microbial communities from aquifer - Crystal Geyser CG10_big_fil_rev_8/21/14_0.10 (SPAdes) (version 2) | ecosystem: Environmental > Aquatic > Deep subsurface > Groundwater ... | reverse complement strand
ACACGGGGTTGACAAAATAATTTTGATTTGCTAATATTAAAGCAGTGAGTGAATCCCGAAAGGGAACTTCGACTAAAGTCGGCGAAAAACCTCCCTCGAGCGAGGTTTTTCGCTTTTTCCGCTTGCCCCGTTAGAGATTTGTTTGCTTTGAGCTGTTTTCTGTCTTTGTAATCTCTAACGGGGCTTACCCCGGGATTGTTTTATTTTTTGGAATATTATAAAATAAAAATTGGGTCGGGAGGTAGCACTCACTAAAGACTTAGTTTGGAGTTAACTCTCCCGACCCATTAAAAATGAAATTCAAAAGAAACATTTCTTTGGCTAAACATACTACTTTTAAGATTGGCGGTCCGGCTGAATACTTCTGTATGCTTAACAATAAAGAAGATATAATCAAAGCTGTAAAATGGGCAAAAGAAAGAAAACTGCCCTTTTTTGTTTTAGGCGGCGGCAGCAACTTGCTGTTTTCAGAAAAAAGGTACAAGGGTTTGGTAATCAAAACGGGAACCCCCTTATTTTTATATGTTTCAAAAGGTCTGGAGTGGGCAGTCGGCATTCCCGGGACCATTGAGGGAGCTGTTTATGGAAACATTGGTGCTTTCAAAAAATCAATGAAGGACGCTGTTGAAAGCGTTGAGGTTTTAGACGTAGAAACCGAAAAAATAAAAGTTTTTAAAAATAGAGATTGTCAATTCAGTTATCGGGACAGCATTTTCAAAAGAAATAAAAATTTGATTATTCTTTCAGTAAAAATTAAGCCGAAAAAAAGCAATCCGAAGAAAATAAAAAAATATTTAAATTACAGAAAAGAAACGCAGCCGTTGAATTTTCCGTCAGCCGGTAGTGTTTTTAAGAATCCGTCTGGATTTTCTGCGGGTGAGCTAATTGAAAAATGCGGATTAAAAGGAAAAAAAATCGGCAAGGCGAAAATTTCGGAAAAGCATGCGAATTTTATTATCAATTTGGGAGGAGCTAAAGCAAAAGATGTGTTGAAATTAATAAAATTCATCAAACAAAAAGTAAAAAACAAATTTGGTATATATTTACAAGAAGAAATCCAAACAGTAAAATAATATAATAATAAATTAAAATTTTTTATGGTTCCAATAAGTTTTTTCTTTGCCAAAGGAGTAGGAGTATCTAAAGAGAGATTAAACTCTTTTGAACTAGCTTTAAGGGATGCCGGCATTGCCCATTTCAATTTGGTCTCGGTTTCCAGTATTTTGCCACCTGGCTGCAAGAAGATACCGAGAGAAAAGGGATTGCCCTGTTTAAAACCGGGCGAAGTGGTTTTTTGTGTAATGGCCAGAAATGAAACAAATGAGCCGAATAGATTAATTTCAGCTTCAATAGGTTGCGCTATTCCGGCCGACCCAAACCAATATGGTTATTTGTCCGAACATCATTCTTTTGGGGAAACCGATGAAAAAGTTAGCGACTACACCGAGGATTTAGCTGCTTCAATGCTGGCCACAACCCTAGGCATTGAATTTAATTCCAATGATGCCTGGGATGCCAAGGAACAGGTTTTTAAAATGTCAGGAAAAATTGTCCGTACCTCAAATATTACTCAAACAGCCCAAGGGAATAAAAACGGGCTTTGGACATCAGTGGTCGCCGCCGCAATTTTTATCCCCTAATTAAAAATTATGAAGATAGTTATTAAAACAAAAAATTTGGAGTTAAACCAGGAGTTGCAGGATTATATCCAAGAAAAAATTAACAGTTTGGAGAAGTTTGCCAAAGTTTTTCAAGGCGAAAATTATTACAATGGTTTTTTTACCAAAGGGAAACCGCGGGCCGAAGTTTGGGTTGAAATTGGCAGAACGACCAAACATCATCAAAAAGGGGATATTTTCAGAGCCGAAGTCCAGATGCGTCTTTCAGGGAAAAGTTTGCGAGCCGAGTCCGAAAGAAATGACTTAAAGTTAGCTATCACAGAGATAAAAGACGAACTCCAGCGAGAATTAAAAAAATACAAAGGCAAACGGGAGGTCTGGCGTCCCAATACTTAAATTATGGGTATTATCACCAAAATTTTTGGGGATGCGAACGAAAAATATTTAAAGAAGCTGGAGCCAATAGTTAAAAAAATAAATTCGTTGGAGCCGGAATTTGAGAAATTTTCTACTCCTCAATTAAAAGAGAAGACCAACGAACTTAAAGAGCGGCTTAAAAAAGGGGAGAAGTTAGGTGATATTCTTCCCGAGGCCTTTGCTTTGGTTCGCGAGGCCGGTAAAAGAACTTTAAACCAGTGCCATTTTGATGTTCAGCTAATTGGCGGAATTGTTCTTCATCAAGGAAAGATTGCTGAGATGAAAACCGGTGAGGGCAAAACCTTGGCTGCCACTTTGCCTTTGTATTTAAATGCCCTAACAGGAAAAGGAGTTCATCTGATAACAGTTAATGATTATTTAACTAAAAGAGATACCATCTGGATGGGCCAAATCTATGATTTATTAGGGCTTAGTGTTGGCTGCATAGTGCATGACGCAGCTTTTTTATATGATTCTGAATTTAAAGAGAAAGACCAAATTAGAGATAAACTTGGCAGTTTTAAAGTAATTGAGGATTTTCTTCGGCCAATTTCCAGAAGAGAAGCCTATTTGGCAGATATCACTTATGGCACGAACAATGAGTTTGGGTTTGATTATTTAAGAGATAATATGGCTTATGATTTATCTCAGCAGGTTCAGCGCGGTTTTAACTATGCGATTGTTGACGAGGTGGATTCAATTTTAATTGATCAAGCTAGGACTCCTTTAATTATTTCAATCCCTACAGAGGATGTTTCTGAAAAATACAATAAGTTTGCAAAATTGATATCAATTTTAAAAGAAAAAGAAGATTATGTCCTTGATGAAAAAATACGTGTCCCAACTTTTACGGAAAGTGGACAGGAAAAAATCATAAAACATTTAGCTTTTGATCCATGGGTTGAAAATGACGTTCCTACTACTCACCAATTAGAGGCTGCATTAAAAGCTAGAACTTTGTTCAGGAGAGATAGAGATTATATAGTTAAAGACGGTCAAATTATCATTGTTGACGAGCTTACCGGCAGAATAATGCCCGGTCGTCGCTGGTCAGGGGGACTTCATCAGGCAATTGAAGCCAAGGAAGGCGTTAATATACAACCCGAATCTCTTACTTTTGCCACGATCACTTTTCAAAATTTATTTAGAATGTACAAAAAACTGGCTGGCATGACCGGAACCGCCTCCATTTCTTCAGAGGAGTTTGATAAAGTTTATAAGTTAGAGGTTATAGTAATTCCAACAAATAAACCAATGATAAGGATTGACTTACCAGATCGTATCTATATGACAAAAAACGGAAAGCTTAAATCAATTATTAAAGAAATAAAGGAAAGGCACAAGAATGGACAACCTCTTTTAGTAGGGACAGGGGTGTATGCTACGGCTGAAGGCACAAAAGGGGCAATGGAAAAAAATCAAAAGATAAAAAAAATATTAGAGATCGAGGGTATTTCTTGCGAAGTATTAGATGCTAAAGACCATGAAAGAGAGGGGCAGATTATTGCTCAAGCGGGAAGATCAGGAGCCGTAACGGTGGCCAATAATATGGCTGGCCGGGGAGTAGATATTATTTTAGGAGGAAATCCGCCGGACAAAGAAGAGCAAAAGAAAGTTATTGAATCGGGCGGGCTTCATATTATCGGAACGGAAAGGCATGAAGCCAGAAGAATTGATAATCAATTAAGAGGAAGAAGCGGAAGACAAGGTGACCCGGGTTCTTCCCAATTTTTTGTTTCTCTGGAAGATGATTTAATGAGGATTTTCGGCGGGGATAGAATAAAGGGATTAATGGAGACTATGAGAGTTCCTGAAGATCAGCCGATAGAGGCTGGAATAATTTCTAAAGCCATTGAATCGGCCCAGTCAAAAGTTGAGGGCATGAATTTTGACGCCAGGAATCATGTTTTGGAATATGATGATGTGATGAATAAGCACCGGGAAGTCTTTTATAGAAAAAGAAAAGAGATTCTTGAAAAATCTAAAAATTTAAAACCTTATATTTTAGAAATCATAAAAAAAGCCGGATTTACGGAGAAAGACTATCTTAAGAGAGAAAAAGAATTAGGGGAGGAAAATATGAGGCAGGTTGAAAAACTGGTTTGCTTGAAAGTCCTTGATACTTTTTGGTTGGAGCATTTGGAGAATATGGAATATCTAAGGGACTCGGTCCGGCTACGGGCTTATGGTCAGCAAGACCCTCTGGTTGAGTATAAATCAGAGGGTCATAAGATGTTTCAAAAATTACTCCAAACAATTGAAGCTACTATTGCTAATGCAATTTTTAAAGCCGAGTTGAGAGTTCAATCTCGAGATGTTAGACCCGCCTCCGCCCCGCTGCGCGGGGCTTCGGCGGGCAAAGTTGGTCGTAACGACCCCTGCCCCTGCGGCAGTGGGAAAAAATATAAAAAGTGCCACGGGAAAATTTGATGTTTTTCTTTCCAGTCGGTTGTTTAATTTTTATATTATTTATTTTCTCTCTGCCAATATTGTTTTTATTGGTTTTTTTTCGTTTAATAAGTTTGGGTTTTGAGAAACTTGGTTTATCGTCTGAAGCCACGATTTTAACTCTTCTTTTAATGCTAATTTGCTCCGGCGTTAACATCCCCTTAACCAGAAAAAAATTGGTTTATATTGAGAAATCGTCTTTCTTTGGTTTATTCAAGACCCCAAAATTAAGAGCTTCGGGCATTACGATAAATTTAGGAGGAGCTATTATTCCAATTTTACTTTCTTTTTATTTTTTAAGCAAAGTGTCCTTAGAACCGGTTTTAATAGCTACTTTTTTAATGGTTCTTGTCTCTAAAATTTTAGCCAGACCAATTCCTGACAAAGGCATTACTATTCCGGCTATAATTCCGCCAATTTTTGCCGTTCTTTTCGCTTGGATTTTAGCCCCGGAATTTATGGCTCCCTGCGCTTTTGTTTCTGGTGTCTTAGGAACCTTAATTGGAGCTGATATTTTAAATTTAAGAAAGGCGAAAAAAATAGGACCCGGCTTGCTCTCAATCGGCGGAGCCGGCGTTTTTGACGGAATATTTTTAGTGGGCATTATCTCAGCTCTTCTCGCCTAAACAATTTTGTGCTAATATAAATCCAATTATGACAAGTTATATGACATAATTATGAGAAAGAGGGTTTATTTATTTTTTATTTTTATTATTGTTCTGGCGTTTTTTGCCGGGAATTTGAGCGAGCCAAAATACTTAAATCAGGGGATAGATTTTATCAATGGGAAAATAGGAATAAAGATTCCCAGTTTTTGGAATATACCTTTTAGATTGGGTTTGGATTTACAAGGAGGAACCCATTTGGTTTACGAAGCTGACCTTTCTCAAATTGAAAAACAAGAATATTCTTCGGCTATGCAGGGTTTGCGGGACATTATTGAGAGAAGAGTGAATCTTTTTGGCGTAACAGAGCCAGTGGTTCAAACCCAGGAGACAAGCAGCCATTATAGATTAGTGGTGGAATTGGCTGGGATAAAAGATCCAGCCCAGGCAATTCAAATGATTGGTCAGACCCCATTTTTGGAATTCAGGGAACAGAAAACAGAAGAAGAGACCGAGCAAATCCTTGTTCAAAGAAAAGAACTTGAAGGAAAAACATTTGAAGAAATGCAGGAAATAGAAAATTGGCAAATAGGCCTGCAGGATCCTTATTTTAACTCAACTTCTTTAACCGGCCAGTATCTTAAAAAAGCTGAGTTGGGTTTTAACGAAAATACAGGCAGTCCTTTAATTTCCCTTCAATTTAATGACGAGGGGGCGAAAATTTTTGAGGATTTAACTTCCAAAAATGTTGGCAAAATTTTGGCAATCTATATTGATGGAGTTCCAATTTCTACGCCAGTGGTTCAAGAGAAAATTTCCGGGGGCAAAGCCCAGATTACCGGAAGTTTTACAATAGATGAAGCCAAAGAGCTTGTTAGGAATCTTAATGCCGGCGCTTTGCCTGTGCCGATAAAATTGATTTCTCAACAGTCGGTTGGTCCAATTTTGGGTAAAATTTCTTTAGAACAGTCGCTAAAAGCTGGTATTTTGGGATTTCTTGCCATTCTTTTGTTTATGATTATTTTTTATAGGATTCCCGGTTTTTTTGCCTCATTAGTTTTATCAATTTTCGTTTTTATTGTTTTAGCAATTTTTAAACTTATCCCAGTTACTCTAACTTTGGCTGGTATTGCTGGTTTTATTTTGTCTATGGGTATGGCGGTTGATGCTAATATTTTGATTTTTTCAAGAATGAGAGAAGAATTAAAAGAGGGGAAAGGTTTTCTAATTTCTCTTCAAGAAGGGACTCGGCGAGCCTGGCCCTCAATTCGTGACGGGAACTTTACGACAATTTTAGTTGCTTTGATTTTGTTTATTTTTGGAAGCGGCTTTATTAAAGGATTTTCTTTAACCTTAATTGTTGGTAATTTGGTTGGTATGTTTTCTGCGATTTTTATAACTAATAATTTTTTAAAATGTTTAATTTTTCCAAAAATTGAGAAAATTAAATGGTTATTATGAATATTCCTTTTATAAAATACTCAAAAATTTACTATATTTTTTCAGGATTGTTAGTAATAGCTTCAATTGCTTCTATTTTAATTTTCGGTTTAAAATTCGGCATTGATTTTTTGGGAGGGAGTATTTTGGAAGCTGAATTTAAAAACAGGCCAGAAAATCGGCTCATTCAGGAAAAATTAATCGACCTTAATTTAGGAGAAATCATTATTCAACCAACTGGCAATAATGGAGTAATTTTAAGAATGAGTGAAATTAATGAAGATACCCATCAGAAGATTCTTTTAAAAATGAACGAAATTTCTGAGGTTCAAGAGAAACGATTTGAGAGTATCGGACCAAACATAGGCAAAGAACTTCGTCAGAAAACAATATTTTTGATTATTATTTCTTTAATAATGCTTTTGATTTATATTGCTATTGCTTTTAGAAAAGTTTCCAGACCCATTTTTTCTTGGCAATATGGAATAATCTCAATTATTGCTCTTTTTTTCGATATTTTAATACCAATTGGATTTTTAGCCCTGTTGGGCAAATTATATAATGCCCAATTTAATATTCCAATTATAACTGCTTTTTTAACTATTTTGGGCTACACAATTAATGATAAAGTAATTATTTTTGATAGAGTCAGAGAAAATATTATCAGGAGTCAAGAATTTGATTTTGAAACTCTTGTTGAGCAAAGTCTAAACCAAACACTTACTCGTTCTCTTAGTACGGGCTCTTGCACTCTTTTAGTTTTAATTGCTGTATTTTTCTTTGGCGGAGAAACCCTTAAATACTTCTCTTTAATATTAATTTTAGGCATTATTATAGGTACCTATTCTTCAATTTTTCTGGCCAGTCCATTATTGGTTACTTGGTATCATTTCCGTCTTCGCCGAAACTCTTGACACGGTTTTTTTAAAATGTTTAAATAGAACAATACGGAAAAGTTTAATTATCAAAAAATTTGTTCGGATTTAATTAAGGACTTGTCTCCAAGAACGGCTGATGTGATTGAGAGACGTTTTGGGTTGAAGACAGAAAAACGAGAAACCCTAGAAGCTATCGGAGAGAGTTATGGTCGAACCAGAGAAAGAATTCGTCAGCTCGAAGAAGAAGGGTTTTCTAAAATTAGAAAGAAAATAAAGGACGAGCAAGACGTTTTTCAGTATTTCAACCAGACATTAGAATTATTCGGCGGCATTAAAAAAGAAGTTCTTCTTTTTAATTATTTGGTTCAAGGAGAGAAAAATTTTCAAAATCAAATCCGCTTTTTATTAATTCTAGCAAATGAGTTCAGAAATTTTCCCGAAGACGATAATTTTTATTCTTTTTGGTTTACAAAGAAAAATATTGCAATAACGGCTAAGAAAATTGCGAAAGGGATTTTACGGGGATTAAAAAAAGAAAATAGACCAATTATTTTAGACGAACTTTTTAAAATTCAAGAGAAGGATGCTTCAAAAATTTGGGGCAAGGGCTTTAATAAAGATATTTTCCTTTCTTGCTTGGAAATTTCAAAAAACATTGGGAAAAACCCTGAAGAATTATATGGTTTAAAGAATTGGCTGGAAATTAATCCTAGGGGGATGAAAAACAAGGCCTATTTAGTTTTCAAGAAAGAGAAAAGGCCTTTGCATTTTACTGAAGTGGTAAAATTGATAGAAAAACTGCCGTTTCCTTCTGAAAAACAACCTAATTTAGCTACAGTCCATAATGAGTTAATCAGAGATAGTCGGTTTGTTTTGGTTGGCAGGGGACTTTATGCTTTGAAAGAATGGGGATATGAGTCGGGGTTTGTTAAAGATATAATTTACAAAACCCTGAAAGGAGCAAAAAGGCCTTTAACAAAACAAGAGATTCTGGAAAGGGTCTTAAAACAAAGATTTGTCAAAGAGAATACCATTTTTTTGAATTTACAAGATGGGAATTATTTTGCGAGGGATAAGGAGGGAAGATATACAATAAGAGAGGCCTAAGAAAATTTTATTATAATGTTTGATTCATTAAAAATTTTGATTCCGCTCCTGCAGCCGGTGTGGGAATCGGTTTGGGCAGTGATTAGAGTTTGGTGGTGGCTTCCGCTTCCTTTGATTTTGTGGAAGCCGTTTTCTTTTCTCTGGTTATGGTGGAGGACGGATATTTTTTTAAAAAAAACGAAATTTATTTTACTTGAAATTAAAATCCCCAAAGAAGTTTTAAAGCCAATCAGAGCCATGGAAATCGTGATAGATGGTTTGTGGCAGATTATTTACGATCCTCCTGATTGGTGGGAAAAGTGGATTGATGGAAAAATAGATCCTTCTCTTTCTTATTCTTTTGAAATTGCTTCAATCAACGGAGAACCCCATTTTTTTATTAGAATTCCCGAATCAGGCCGAGAGCCAATTGAGGCAGCTATTTACTCCCAATATTCTGAGGCGGAAATTTCCGTAGTTGACGATTACACAAAATACGTCCCTCAAGATATCCCAAATAAAGATTGGGACCTTTGGGCTGCTGATTACAGACTTTTGAAAGAAGACCCATATCCAATCAAAACTTATCCGAAATTTGAAACAGAGCACGAGCCCTTAGAGGAAAAAAGAATTGATCCTTTGGCAGGTCTTCTTGAGGCAATGGCAAAAATAAAACCTGGGGAGCAACTCTGGGTTCAAATTGGCGCTAGCCCAGTTACCGAAGAGGAATCGTCTTGGATAAAAGAGGGAAAGAAAATAAGAGATGAGCTTGCCAGGAGAATAAAAAAAACTCCATTAAGAAAACCAATGCTCATGGAAGCTGTTGATGTTTTAGTTACTGGGGAACCGCCAGGCGTTTCCAAAGAAGAAGAGAAAGAGTTTATTCCTCCAGAGATGAAACTTACTCCTGGGGAGAGAGAAATAATTACTGAGGTGGAGCAAAAAATTGCTAAGCGAGGATATCTTACCAATATTAGATTTATTTATCTTGGGAAGCGAGATGTTTTCTTTAAGCCAAAGCTCCGCCTTGTTCTCGCTTTTTTTTCTGTTTTTTTCACCCAAAATCTTAATGCCTTAGTGCCATGGGGTAAGACCTTAACTAAAATTCATAAAAGCTGGTTTTTGCCCTTAAATCTTATTTTTAATCGAAGGCTATATTTAAGAAAAAGAGCTATATTTAGAAGATATAAATTAAGAAATCATCCTTTATTTCCTCGTAAGGGCCGATGGCCTTCAGACTTTATTTTAAATACCGAAGAGTTAGCTACGGTATTTCATTTTCCTGGCAGGGTGGTTGCTCCAGCTCCTTTTGTTGAGCGGATTGAAGCTAAAAAAGGAGAAGCACCTCCTGGTCTACCAACAGAATAATATGAATAACCAAATAAATTTTTTTGCCGAGACAACCTTTCGTAATATACGGAAAAAATTCGGCATTAAATTAGATGATAGACGCCGGCACGTTTATGTGGTTGGGAAAACCGGAATGGGAAAAACAGCTATGCTCCAAAACATGGCGATTCAGGATATTCAACGAGGCAGAGGAATTGGTTTTGTTGACCCTCACGGGGAGGCGGCCGAGGAAATATTGGATTTCGTTCCTTCAAACCGGATTAACGATGTAATTTATGTAAACCCGGCTGATTTAGATTATCCTATTGCTTTTAATGTAATGGAAAAAGTCGGTCTTGAATATCGTCACTTGGTAGCCGGAGGCCTAATGGGCGTTTTTAAAAAAATCTGGCCAGATGTTTGGTCAGCCAGAATGGAGTATATTTTGAATAATTCCATTTTAGCTCTTTTGGAATATCCGGGCTCAACCTTGCTGGGAGTTAATCGGATGTTTGCTGACCCTGAATTTCGCAAAAAAGTGGTAGAGAAAATTACCGACCCGGTTGTTAAATCATTCTGGATTAATGAGTTTGCCCGCTATACTCAGAGATACGAAACAGAAGCAACAGCGGCAATTCAAAATAAAGTCGGCCAATTTATTTCAGCGCCTTTGATTAGAAATATTATTGGTCAGGTTCAATCCACCATTGATATGCGGAAAATAATGGACGAGGGCAAGATTTTAATTTTAAATTTATCAAAAGGAAGAATAGGAGAAGATAATTCAAGGCTCTTGGGCGCTCTTTTGATTACCAAATTACAATTGGCTGCAATGTCCAGAGTGGATATTCCGGAAGAGAAAAGAAAGGATTTTTTCTTATATGTAGACGAATTTCAGAATTTTGCCACCGAATCATTTGTTAATATTTTGTCAGAAGCCAGAAAGTACCGGCTGGCTTTGATTTTAACCCACCAATATATTAGCCAGATGGAAGAGGAAGTGAGAGACGCTGTTTTCGGCAACGTCGGTACTTTAATTTCTTTTAGAGTTGGCGCCGAAGATGCGGAATTTCTGGAAAAAGAACTTGCCCCAGAGTTTTCGGCTAATGATCTTGTTAATTTAGCGAAATATAATATTTATTTAAAATTAATGATTGACGGATTAGCCGGCAGGCCATTTTCAGCCGAGACCTTGCTTCCGTTTCCAAAGCCGAAAACTTCCAATAAAGATAAAATTATAAAGGTCTTCCGGGAAAGATACGGAACGCCAAGAAGAATGGTTGAAGAGAAAATTAGCAAATGGTCTGGTTTCTTGGCAGGAGAAGTTTCCTATCTTAAACCCAAAGAAGAATCTACTCTTTACGATGCTGTTTGTTCTTTGTGCAATAAGCCAACTAAGGTAGTTTTTTTGCCAGACAATAAGAGACCGATTTACTGCAGAACCTGTTTAAAAAAAATAAGAACTGGAGAAAGAAATGAGGTTGAGAAAGAGACAATTTCTTTAGGAAAAGCAATGGAACAGGAACCAGTCCATTTTGCCGGAAGAAGACAAAGGAAGCCAATAGATTTGGGGGAACTAAGAAAGACCCTTGATGAAACATTAAAAAAAGAATCTAATAATGAAAACAATTAAGGACTTAAATGTTAAAAATAAACGTGTTTTAGTAAGATGCGATTTTAATGTACCCTTAGATGAGAAAGGAAGGATTGAGGATGATTTTAGGATAAAACAAACCTTGCCTACCCTTGAATATTTAATTAAGAACAAGGCCAAACTGATTTTAATGAGTCATTTAGCAGGCGGAAAGAGTTTAGATGTGGTTTGGCAAAGATTAAAAGAATATTTAAAAACAAAAGCAGAAGGAATTACTTTCTTAGAGAATCTAAGAAATAATAAGGGAGAAGAGGAAAATAATGATAATTTTGCCAAAGAGCTTGCTAAATTAGCTGATGTTTATATTAACGATGCTTTTGGTGTTTGCCACCGGACACATGCTTCAATTGTAGGAGTCCCCAAATTTTTAGCGTCCGGCGCCGGTTTTCTACTTGAAAAAGAAGTTAAAATCCTTTCCCGGGTCTTAGAAAATCCCTGGCGGCCACTAATAGTAGTTATTGGCGGGACTAAAATTGAGAGTAAGATTAAAGCGATTAAGAATCTTTTAGATAAAGCTGACCATTTACTTATTGGAGGCAAAATTGCTGAGCCAATTTTAATAGTAAAAGAAATTTGCGTTGGAAGACCCTGGCCGGAAAAGAGGACGGTGAAAGAAATTGAAAAACTGGACTTAACCTCCACTAAACTTCATTTGCCAATTGACTCTCTTATTTCTCCGGATGAAACAGGCCAGTTTTATGTTCGTCAGTCGGGCCCAGCCAGAGTAAGAAAGGATGAAAAACTTTTAGATATTGGACCTGAGACCATTCAAATGTTTTCAAAAATTATTAAAGACGCTAAAATGATTGTTTGGGCAGGTCCTTTAGGTCATTTTGAAGTTCCGAAATTTGAGAAAGGCACCAAGGAAATTGGAGAAAAAATTGTCAGAAATCACCAAGCTTTTAAGATTGCCGGCGGAGGGGATACTATTTTTGCTTTATCTAAATTTGGTTTGCGAGATAAATTTGACCATATTTCTACTGGCGGAGGAGCAATGTTGGAATTTTTAAGCGGGAAGACCCTTCCTGGCTTGGAAGCGTTAAAATGGAACTCAAAAATTTAAAAAAAGCAGGGCAGAGGATATTAAAAGCAGTAAAAAACAAAGAAAGAATAGTTATTTATGGCGATGCTGATTTGGATGGAGTAACTTCAGTAATTATTTTAAAAGAAGCGATAAAGAATTTGAATGGTGAGATTGGAGCAATTTATTTTCCTGATAGAGAAAAAGATGGTTACGGCATAAATGAAAAAGCCCTTTTTTATTTAAAAAAACATAGCCCAGCTTTATTTTTGGCTTTGGATTGCGGAATTGGGAATTTCAAGGAGGTAAAAATAGCAAAAGAGTTAGGTTTTGAGGTAATAATTATTGACCATCACGAGATATTAGCTCAGCTGCCAGATGCCGACATCATTGTTGACCCAAAACAAAAAGGGGACAAATATCCTTTTAAGCAATTTGCCACGGTTGGAATTATTTTTAGGTTAACCAAACTTCTTTTAGGAAAAAAAACGTCAGAGAGTTTAAGACGTGACTTTTTGGAACTCGCGGCTATAGCTACCATTGCTGATATGATGCCCAGAACCGATGATAATGAAGAAATTATTTGCCAAGGACTAAGCTCTTTAAGAGAGAGCTGGCGGCCAGGAATTCAGGCCTTGTTGGGGTTGGAGCATTTTCAGTCCCTGAATTTAATTCAGCAAGTCAATAAAATTAACTCTCTTTTAAATATCAGAGATATTGAAAACGGTCTCCCGGTTTCCTACCGGATTTTGACAATTGCCGATAAGAAAGAGGCAGAGAAATTGGCAAGAAATTTATTGGAAAAGGGGATTGAGAAAAAAATAAGAATTCAAGATATAAAAGAAGAGATTGAGGAGAAAATTTCAGGCAAAAAGAAAGACCCTATTATTTTTGAAGGGAGTTCTGATTGGGAGTTAATTTTATTAGGGATTGTTGCTTCAATATTGTCCCAGAAATATCAAAAACCGGTTTTTTTACATAAAAAAGAAAAAATAAATAGTCAGGGCAGCGTTAGAGCTCCGGCTGGTTTTAATACCGTAGAAGCAATGAAAAGTTGTTCTCAATATTTTATAACTTTTGGCGGACACCCTGCTGCTTCTGGTTTTAAAATAAAAAACGAGAACTTGGAAAAATTTAAAGAATACTTAATTGATTATTTTTTATGAAAAAGATCATTATCTACACTGATGGGGGGTCGCGGGGGAATCCGGGTTTGTCAACAATCGGAGTGGTTTTTTGCAACGAAAAAGGAGCTCAGCTCAAAAAATATTCAGAGTTTTTAGGAGACAACTTGACCAATAATGAAGCCGAATATCAGGCCGTGATTTTTGCTTTAAAAAAATTTAAGGCCTTGTTTGGTAATCAGCTGGCAAAAAATTCTGAAATTCAAGTAAGGTCTGATTCGGAACTGCTCGTGAAGCAATTAAAAGGCGATTATAAAATTTTAGACGAAAAACTTCAGTCATTATTTTTGCAGGTCTGGAATCTGAAGTTTGATTTCAAAGCCATCAAGTTTAAATTAATTTCCCGGGAGAAAAATAAAGAAGCAGACCGACTGGTGAACGAAGCTTTAGACGCTCAGAGAGGCAGCCAAAAGTTGCTTTAGCTAAATAGCGAAAGGAACTCGGTTCCTTAACGGTTCCTTAAACTTAAAAAGCCGCGCAAAGCCCGGCTTTTTAAGTGTCCTAGCAAGACCGTAAGCCGAATTCTGTTTTATGTGATCATCTATCTAAGCGAACTACTTTTTCCAAAAATTCGAGATGTATATACCCAAACTTTTGGTTTGTTCTTGCACCCAGCAAGGATTTAGCCGTTTCACTCCTCGCTTTGCTCGGGGTAAGCCCCAAGTTATGCGAGGACTCGCCCTAATCCCGCTGAAAGCGGGACGGGCGCCAGACCCTTTCGGGTCTAGGGCGTCTCTGCTCGCACCTCTCTCCCGCTAAGCGGGATGGCAGTCTTATTAAGAACTGCTGCTTTTGAAATGAGTGTTCGGACTTTCCTCCCCGCCCTCTATGCTCGTCGAATTCAACTAATCTATTTCTTGTGCCTTGAATTATAACCAAAGCTATTGCATTATTCCACGAGCTTAGAGGGCGGGGCGATCACTCGTCTCGCTAGGACAGTTCTATCTTATCAAATTAAAAATTTTTTGTCAATAACTGAATCTTCTAAGTTGAAAAATAAAGGTAGAAATAGTAAGATACCATATATGCTAAAGAAATTACTGCTTTTATTTTTTATTGGAGAAGTAGTTATTTCCGGATTTTTTATCTTTAAAGAAATAAAAAAAATTGAGGCAATTTCCGAAATTACTTGGTTTTGGCAGAAAACAAAAATTCCTGAAAAAGTTTTACCTTTTGAGCCAGATAATTTAGGCTGGGAGGAAGCCACTGCCAGCGCTCTTTGGACAAAGAGAGATGCTCATACTGCCTTGTTTTTTGATGACAAAATTTTGATAATGGGTGGAATTGAAGATGGAGACCCAGAATTAGCTTACGAATACCATGGTCATAAAAGCGATGTTTGGTCTTCAGAAGAAGGAAGAGAAGATCACACCTGCGTGGTTTTAAAAGATAAAATCTGGGTGATGGGAGGAATGATTACTAAGGGAAGGCGGGTAAATGATGTTTGGTATTCGGCTGAACTTTCTCTAAAAAAACATCTCTATTTATTAAATTCTTAAAAAAATGAAATGACATTCTCTCCCAATCCTGGTAAAAAATTAATTATTGCAGTTAAAGGTGAAAATTATGCGAGATACCCGATAAAGACCCATTTTATTAAGGTTTCTGATAATTTAGAAAATATTATTTCAAAATATGTTTTAGCCAAAGCAAAAAATGGTGATATTATTGTTTTGTGCCAGAAAATCGTCTCAATTACTCAGGGGAGAGTAGTTTATAAAAAGGACTTAAAAATTAATTTTTGGGCAAAATTCCTTTCCAAATTTGCTAAAAAAACGCCTTATGGTTTTTCAGTTGGCAACCCTTTGAAAATGCAATTGGCTATAAATTTGGCAGGCCTTCCCTGGATTTTATTTGCCTCTTTATGCGCTGGTGTTGGTAAAATCCTTGGAATTTCCGGAATTTTTTACAAGATAGCCGGTCACCAGATTAACCAGCTCGATGGTTTTTATGGCGAGACATTTCCCCAATATGCTGAAATCGGAATTTTGGGTTCAAAGGACTCGGATAAAGTTTGCCAAAAATTAAAAGCTCAGTTTGGCTTTTCATTTGTTATCGCCGACGTTAATGATTTAGGCAGGAATATTATTGGCAAAAGCCAGGATTTAAAGGGCAAGGAAAAATTAATCTCGGAAATTCTGAAAGACAATCCTGCCACCCAATCTTCCATCCAAACCCCAATAATAATTATTCGCCAAACAAAATAAATGTACAACCATATTTTTAATTCCCAAACAAGAACCATTACTTCAGCTGCCGGGATTTTGGCTGTTTCTTCTTTGCTCAGCGGGCTTTTAGGTCTTTTCCGGGATCGGCTCTTGGCAGGCAGTTTTGGAGCAGGTAATGAACTTGATATTTATTATGGTGCTTTTAGAGTTCCTGATTTTATCTCAATGGTTTTGGTAATGGGAGCAATTTCAGCTGCCATCATTCCAATTTTCAGCAGCTATTTAGTTCGTTCTCGGCAAGAGGCCTGGGAATTTTTTGCCAACCTGTTAAACCTATTTTTATTTTTTTTAATCATAATTTCTGTTATTTTAATCATTTTTGTTCCCCAAATTCTTTCTTTGATTGTCCCAGGTTTTTCCGGTGAAAAAAAAGAGCTGACCATTACCTTAACCAGAATTATGTTTTTAAGCCCAATTTTCTTGGGCATTAGCAATACAATTTCAGGGGTTTTGCGGGTATTTCGAAGATTTTTAGTAACCTCAATTGCTCCAATTATGTATAATCTGGGAATCATTTTCGGGATTTTATTTTTTGTTCCTTGGTTAGGACTCAATGGTTTGGCTTGGGGAGTGGTTTTTGGTGGTTTTTTGCACTTTTTTATTCAGCTTCCTATTCTTTTGAAAACTGGCTTTAAACCGAAAATAATTTTAAATTTTTCCCATCCTGGATTTATCAAAACTATTAAGTTAACTCTGCCCCGTGCTCTGGGCTTGGCAGCTGGCCAAATCAATTTAATTGTTATTACTGCTATTGGTTCTACGTTAGCAGCTGGCAGCATTGCTGTTTTTAATCTGGCAAATAATCTTCAAAATCTTCCAATAACCCTTATTGCTATTTCTTTTTCTACAGCTGCTTTTCCATTTTTAGCATTATATTTTTCTAAGAAAGATAAAGAAAAACTTCTTGAAGAGTTTTCTTCTGTTTTCAGACAGATTCTTTTCTTAATTGTGCCTGTTAGTATTTTGATATTTATTTTAAGAGCTCAGATTATTAGAGTAATTTTAGGAACAGGAAAATTCGGTTGGGCTGATACCCAACTTACTGCTGCCTGTTTGGGTATTTTTAGTTTTGCTATTTTTGCTTATGGGCTTGTTCTTTTAATTTCTAAAACTTTTTATGCTTTTCAAAATACTAAAATACCTGCCTTAGTAACTTTGTTTACAGTAGGATTAAATATTGTTTTATGTTATTTTTTTGTTCGGGTTTTAGGGTTTGAAAATACTTTTCAAAGCTTTTTAATAAACTTTCTTGACCTTCAAGGAATCAAAGATAATTCAGTTATTGGCCTTCCTTTAGCCTTAGCTGTTTCGGGGATATTTCAGATAAGTTTGCTTTTGTTCCTTCTATATAAGAAAATAGGGGATTTTAGAATAAAAGAGATATTTGAATCTTGCATTAAGATTTTAGCTTCTGGTGTTTTATTAGGTTTTGCTTGTTATTTTGTTCGTCAAACTATAGCTGAATTTGTTGATATGCAGACGTTCTGGGGAATATTTTGTCAAGCCGCTTTAGCAAGCATAGTTGGAATCATTGTTTTCATTGCATCTGCTTTTGCATTGAAATCTCCAGAGATCAAAGCATTAAAAACACTAATTTACAGAAAAAATGGAAGATAATATAAATAACATCCGTAACTTTTGTGTATTAAGTCACATTGACCATGGGAAATCAACCTTGGCTGACCGTTTTTTGGAATTAACCGGCACTATCCCAAAAAACAAAATGCGGCCTCAGTTTTTGGATACGATGGACTTAGAAAGGGAGCGGGGGATTACCATAAAGATGCAGCCCGTTCGGATGGAGTGGAGATTGCCCGAAAATTTAAAAAAAATTTTGCATTTTGATTTTTGCATTTTAAATTTAATTGATACCCCGGGCCATGTTGATTTTTCTTACGAGGTTTCCAGGTCTTTAGCTGCTGTGGAAGGAGTTGTTTTACTTGTGGATGCCAGCAAGGGTATTCAGGCCCAGACATTGGCAAATTTAGAATTAGCCCAAAAGCAGAATTTGGTTATAATTCCAGTAGTAAATAAAATTGATTTACCTCAAGCAAGAATTAAAGAAACAGTTCAAGAGATTGTCGGTCTTTTAAAAGTAAACAAAGAAGATGTAATTAAAATTTCAGCTAAGTTTGGCACTAACGTTGAGCAGGTTTTGGAAGCCATAATAAAAAGAATTCCAGCTCCTTTGAAAAAAAATATCAATAATCCCTTCCGGGCTTTGATTTTTGATTCAGAATACGATTCTTATAAAGGAGTAATTGCTTATATTAGGGTAATTGACGGAGAAATTAAAAGAGGAGAGCAAATAGGACTTTTAGCGGCCAAAACCGAAGGCGAAGCAAAAGAGTTAGGTTACTTTAAGCCGGAATTTTTTCCTCAAGAAAAACTTTCGGCCGGCGAGGCTGGATATATTGCTACAGGGGTAAAAGAACCGGATAAAGTGCGAGTTGGCGACACCGTTGTAAAATTAAAAATTAACGATATTAAACCTTTGCCCGGTTATCAGGAGCCTCAGTCAGTGGTTTTTGCCAGTTTATATCCGGAAAACCCTGACCAATTTGATTTATTAAAAGAGGCCTTAAAAAAATTAAAATTAAACGACCCTTCTTTATTTTTTGAACCAGAAACCAAAGAGGCCTTGGGCAGGGGATTTAGGTGCGGATTTCTAGGAACCTTACATGCTGAGATTATTTCAGAACGTTTATACCGGGAATTTGGTCCGAACTTGGTAATTTCTCCGGCCTCTGTTGTTTATAAGGTAGACGGCAAACTTATTTATTCAGCCGTTGATTGGCCTCAAAGTTGTGGTCTAACAGAAGAATTATGGGCGTCCTTAGAAATAATAACCCCGACCCGCTATTTAGGCAAGGTTTTGGAAATTTTAAAAAATTTCCAAGGAAATTATCTTAACACAGAATATATTGGTTCGGAAAAAGCAATTTTGTTTTATGAAGTTTCCTTAAGGGCAATTATTGAAAATCTTTATGATAAAATAAAAAGCGTCAGTCAGGGTTATGCTTCAATGAGTTATAAAATTTTGGGTTTTAGAAAAGGGGATTTGGTAAAAATGGAAGTTCTGGTTGCCGGCGAAAAAAAAGAAGCCCTTTCTAAGATTGTTCTGCGGGATCAGGTTTTTTGCCAAGGGAAGAAATTGGTAGAGAAATTAAAAGAGGTTTTGCCTTCCCAGCAATTTTCAATTGCCCTGCAAGCAGTGGTTGGCGGAAGAATTGTCGCCAGAGAAACAATTAGAGCAAGAAGAAAAGATGTCACTGGTTATCTTTATGGCGGTGATTACACCCGCAAAAGAAAACTATTGGAAAAACAAAAAAAGGGAAAGAAAATTTTAAAAGTAAAAGGAAAAGTTATAATTCCTTCAAAGGCCTATTTGGAAATATTCAGGGGTTGAAATTATATTAAAATGTGATAAAATAACTAACGAAAAAGAGGAGCAATCGTCAGTATAATCATACTTAAAACCACCAAGGTTATTAAAATAATCCAAATTGTTTTAAAGATTGTTTTGGGTTTCATTAAGTTCTATGTTATCAAAGTTTAAGAAAAATAGAAAGGCAGGTTCTTGGAAAAACGTATTTTTTTCAATTTTGCTTAGCACAGGGATTTTGCTGGTGATTATTTTTTTGTTTTTTACAAACTGGAAAATAAATCAAAGGAGAACTATTCTGACAGCAAGAATTGCTGCCCTGAAAGAAGAAATTGCAGTTTTAGTTCAAAAAAATGAAGAATTAGAAAAGAAAAAATCACAAATAGAAAGCGAAGAATATCTGGAAAAAGTTGCTCGTGATCAACTGGGTTTAAAGAAACCAGGAGAAGAAGTAGTGGTTGTGGCAAAAGAAGAAGAGAAAGAAGAAGAAATTACTGAAGAAAAAAAGGGTTTGTGGGATTGGCTAAAAAGTATTTGGAGGCGGGATTAGTATAGCGGTAATACGCTTGCTTCCCAAGCAAGAGAGGCGAGTTCGATTCTCGTATCCCGCTCAAGATTAAGCCGTCCTAGCTCAATAGCAGAGCAGCACTTTCGTAAAGTGCAGGTTGTCGGTGCAAATCCGACGGACGGCTCAGAAAGTTAAAATAAATAACACTATCAAATATGGATAATTCAGAAATTAAAATTGAGGACTTAAAGAAACGACTCCATCATTTGGTGGACTGTCTTTGATATTGCGGGAAAAGAAAAGAAACTAAAAGAACTTGAAAAAGAAGCCCAAAAGCCAGATTTTTGGAGAGACCAAAAAAGAGCAGTGGGAATTAATCAAGAAATTACTAATTTTAGAGAAGAGATTGAGATAATAAGAGATTTGGAGAAGAAAATTCAAGAAGGAAAAATTGAGAATTTAGCAAAAGAAATAGATAAACAAGAAATTAAAATTTTTTTTTCCGGGAAATACGATAGAGGCAATGCTATCTTACAAATCTTTGCTGGTGCTGGTGGAATAGATGCTCAAGATTGGACAACAATGCTTTTAAGAATGTTTGAGAGGTATTGCCAGAGAAAAGGATTTCTGGCAAAAATTATTCATCAGTCATTTGGCGAAGCCGGCGGACCGGATGGCAGAATCGGTACTAAATCTGTTATAATGGAAATTAAAGGTTCTTGGGCTTATGGATTTTTAAAAAAAGAAACAGGAGTACATCGTCTTGTTAGACAGTCACCGTTTTCGGCAAAAAAACTTCGCCATACCTCTTTTGCTTTAGTTGAGGTTTTACCAGAAATCGGCAAAAAAGAACAGGAAGAGATTAAAATTAAACCAGAAGATTTAAAATTGGAAACCTTCCGGGCTTCGGGACCAGGCGGTCAATATGTCAATAAAAGAGAGTCAGCTGTCCGTCTTACCCATTTGCCAACCAGAATTGTGGTAAGTTCTCAATCAGAACGACTTCAGGGTTTAAATAGAGAAAAAGCGATGAAAATTCTTTATGCCAAACTTTACCAAATAAAAGAAGCAGAGCGCCAAAAAGAAATAAAAAAAATCAAAGGCAAGACAGTTTCGGCCAGTTGGGGAAATCAAATCAGGTCTTATGTTCTGCATCCCTATAAACTGGTGAAGGACATGAGGACTAATATGGAGACCTCAAATGTTGAAGGGGTTTTAGATGGAAACCTCGATAAATTTATAGAAACAGAGATAAAATTCAAAACATAAAGCTTATTTTTTATGCTTTCTATTCAAAACATTTCCAAAATTTATTCTTCTAAATCTGGAGAAAAGCCAACAATTGCCCTTGATAATATTTCTTTCGAAATAACAAAACCAGAGTTTGTTTCTGTTGTTGGGAAGTCGGGAGCCGGCAAAACAACCCTGCTAAAATTAATTTTAGCTGAAGAAAGCCCAACCCAAGGCAAGATTTTATTTGACGGCATAGACGTTCATAAAATAAAAAAATCTCATCTTTCCTGTTTGCGGCAAAGAATCGGTGTGGTTTTTCAGGATTATAAATTATTTCCTTTCAAAACAATTTATGAGAACGTGGCTTATGTGATGGAAGTGATGGGCGCGGAAGAAAAGGAGATTAGTCGGGATGTGCTTCAAATTTTGGAGCTCGTCGGCTTGGCAGACAGAGTCAATAATTTTCCAGCTGAGCTTTCTGGAGGCGAAAAACAAAGAGCAGCTATTGCCAGAGCTTTGATTCATAGGCCGGAGGTAATTTTAGCTGACGAACCAACCGGAAACTTGGACCCTTATAATGCCAGCGACATTGTCCGGCTTTTGAATAAAATTTATGAATTTGGTACAACAATTGTTTTGGCTACTCATAATAAAGAAATAATTAATAGTCTGGGTAAGAGAGTGATTACTTTAGATGAGGGAAAAGTCATTAAGGACGAAAAAAGAGGAAGATTCATATTATAAATTTTTAATTTTATGTTGACATCATTTAAGAGAATAATTAAAACGGGTTGGAAGAACTTTTCTCGGAACATTAGTTTGAGTTCGGCTACTATTTTTATTATGGTAATGGTTATTTCCTTGGCAACTCTGCTTTTCATTTTTAATCCAATTTCCAAAACTCTAATTTCCATCTTGCAAGAAAAAGTTGATGTTTCAATTTATTTTAAAGAAGAGGTTTCGCCGGAAGAGATTTTAGAAGTAAGATCAGAAGTTTCAAAGATTCCAGAAGTGGAAGAAATCGGATTTATATCTCGCGAGCAAGCCCTTGAAAAATTTATAGAGAGATACAAAGACAACCCGGTTTTAATAGAGTCATTAACCGAAGTTGGCTATAATCCTTTTTTGGCTTCTTTGAACATCAAAGCCCATCAGTCTTCTCAATACGAACAAGTTGTCAAGTTTTTAGAAACAGGTCCTTTTAAGGATTTAATTGACAAAATTGATTATTATCAGAGAAGGCCGGTGATAGAAAAAGTTTTTTCTTTCACAGCCGCTGTTAATAAAACAGGAATTTTCTTGGGAGTAATTTTGGGGGTGATTGCTGTCTTGCTTGCTTTTAATACCATAAGGATTGCCATCCATAATTCTGGCGAGGAGATTTCCATTATGCGACTGGTTGGAGCTTCAAATTGGTTTATCCGAGGACCGTTTTTGGTTCAGGGAGTTGTTGTTGGGCTTATTGCCGCCTTAATTACCCTTTTGATTACTTTTGGAGCTTGCTATGGTTTTGACTCAAAAGTTAGGGCAGTAGCTCCTGAAATAGGTTTTTTTAATATCTTTTTAGCAAATTTTTGGAGCCTGCTTTTAATTCAATTAGCCACCGGCATCGGTCTGGGGACCGTCTCCAGCTTGATTGCCATTAGAAAATATCTTAAAATTTAACATTCCGGGGTCGGCTAATGGTAGGCCAAATGCCTCTGGAGCATTGAATCTACGTTCGAATCGTAGCCCCGGAGCTAAAAAAAATATATAATGCAGATTTTTCAAATTTTATTTTATATTTTAACAGGATTTATTGGATATACTATTGGAAGGATTGGTCACATTCAGTGGGGCCATATCAAATCACCTCACCATTGGATTTATGGACTATTTTTAATGTTTTTAGGTTTAATCTTTTATAAAAATTTTTTAGGATTATTAATGTTTTATTTTGGCGCAAGTTTTTTTATAAGTGATTTTAATGATTTTTTACACTTAAAATTTTACGGAGCAGATGAAGAAACTAAAAACAAATTCTGGGGAATTGACTAAAAGAAAAAAAGAAAAACCTAAATTTAATCCTAAAAATAAAAATTGGTCGGATTATGTAACCAAACATAGTTTTGCTTTAGATTTAGAAGAGGGAGTTTTTATCTGGGATGAGCCGCGGAAAATTGCGGCATCGCTTAAAAAATCGGCCGAAGTGAGCGTACGCCGGAAAGCAGAACCGTTTCAATCAGCGATGTCAATGCTTAATTTTTATATTAATCGGGCCGGCAAGAATTTAAAACCAGCAAGAAAGAAAATTTTAGAGCAGGCAAAAATAGATTTGCGGAAGTTATTCAAAGGTCGACAGTGATATTAATTAAATTATTTTTTATATGAATTTTCAGGACACTCAATTTAAAGGTTTAAAATTTGTTTTTGGAGTTTTAGCGATTTTATTTTTAGTTGTTTTGGTTATTTGGTTTGGCGTCGGAATTTCCAATAAAATAAAAGAAGGAAAATATATTGGTAGAGATATTGAATCCCGAAATGTAATTACTGTTTCCGGAACCGGCGAGATTTATACTAAACCCGATTTGGCTTTGGTTAATTTTTCAGTAGTAATTGAAAAAAAGACAATAGAAGAGGCGATGGCAGAAAATACTAAAAAAATGAATGCCGTGATTGATTCCGTTAAAAAACAAGGGGTAGAGGAAAAAGACTTGAAGACAACAACTTTTGCCATAAGCCCGCGTTATGAATGGCGCAAAGATGAATTTTTGCGGGAAAAAAGAGTTTTGGTTGGCTATAAAGCAACAGAGTCCTTAGAAGTAAAAATCAGGGACCTGGCAAAAATTGGAGATGTTATCCAGGCCGCCACTGAGGCCGGCGTTAATCAAGTCGGCGATTTGCAATTTACAATTGATAAAGAAGACGAGTTGAAGTCTCAGGCCAGAAAAGAAGCGATAGAAAAAGCCAGAGAAAAAGCAAATGAAATGGCTGGACAATTAGGGGTGAAATTAGTCAGAATTACTAATTTCAATGAGGGTTGGATAATGCCGGTTCCTCCTCCTTATTTTATGGAAAAAGCTACTGGGCTTGGCGGCGCCGAGGCGCCTCAAATTGAAACCGGCGAAAATAAAATCGAAGTTACGGTCAGCATTACTTACGAAATTGATTAACCTTCCTTCTTAATTCGGCGGACGTATTCGCTTTTTTCAGTATTGATTTCAATGAGGTCGCCTTGTTCAATAAATAGGGGTACGTTTATTTCTTTTCCGGTTTCCAGAATAACGCTTTTGGTTCCTCCTTGAGCTGTATCGCCCTTAATATCGGGTGGAGCTTGAACGACTTTTAACTGAATTTTTATGGGTAGGGAAATATTGATAATTTTGCCATTAAATATCAAGCCGTTAACCATTTGGCCTGGTTTTAAAAAATCAACAACTTGACTTATTTGTTGTTTAGAAAAATTAAATCTTTTAGTCGGGTTTTGAACTTCGCAGAAAAAATATCTATCGCGATGGAAATAGAGGAATTTTGCCTGAAATTTTTCTAATTCCGCTTCCTCAAAAATGTCTCCTTGGTGGAAATTTTTATCATAAACGTTGTTATTGATTAAATTTTTTATTTTTGTCTGAATAACAACGCGCCTTTGAGCTTTTTTCAAGGGCATTGATTCCAAAATTTCATAAGGTTCATTATCAATGATTATTCTAACCCCTTTTCTTAATTGAGTGTGGTCAATCATAAATATCCTCTTTTGAATTCTTCAAAAGTCATTGGTTTTTTGCCTTCGGGCTGAATTTTCTTAATTATTAATTGATTACTTTTTGAAACCTCAGCTTCTAAAATTTTTACTCTTATAATTTTACTTGCCCGCCGAAGCTTTAGCGAAGGCAGGTTATTTTTTTTAATAAAAGTAAAAGTTCCTGGCCAGGGATTAAAAGCCCTGATTTGTTTTTCAATTTCTGTGGTTGGCCTTGACCAGTTAATTTTTCCATCATCTTTTTTAATAATTTTTGTATAAGTAGCTTTTGATTCATTTTGCGGTTTTGGTTTTATTTCACCATTTATCCATTTCGCAATTGTTTCTAATAATAATTTTACCCCCAGTTCTGCCAGCTTATCATGAAGTTTTGAAAATTGAAAATTGGAAATTGAAAATTCCAATTCTCGCTTCGCGAGAATTGGGCCGTGGTCTATTTTCTCATCCATTAAGATTATCGTTACTCCGGTTTCTTCGTCGCCATTTAAAATAGCAGTTTGGATAGGGGAGGGACCTCGGTATTTGGGCAAAAGAGAAGGATGAACATTCAAAAAACCATATTTGGGGATAGTTAGTATCTCTTGCGGTATTATGTGACCATATGCCGCCACGATTCCTAAATCTGGTTTTAAATTTTTAATTTTTAATTCTAAATTTTTAATTTTTTTCGGCTGTTCAATAAGAATATTGTATTTCTGGGCTATTGTTTTAACTGGCGGGGGAGTAAGCATTTGTTTCCTGCCAACTGGTTTATCCGGCGCCGTCACAACTAAAATCGGCTTATGTCCGCCATTTATAAGTCCTTCTAAAATTATTACCCCAAATTCCGGCGTCCCCAAAAAGATAATTTTGAATTTTTCTTTGTCATTTTGCATTTTGATTTTTGATTTTTGAATTATTTTATCGTCCGCCATTCCATATCAGATTCTTTGCCGGCAAATTCAAGCCATTCGCCGTCCTGCGAGATGACATACCATTTTCTTTGGGTTTCTGACCAAACCATTGGATTTCCTTGATAAAATGGTTTTTTGACCACCTCTTTTGGTTTTAGCCGGTCCAATTCCAGCCATTTTTTAAAAACGGTTTCAATGGCATAATCCAGATTTCTTGATTTTGCCCATTCAGCAACCTTATTTATTGCCTCTTTGGCTTTTTCTATGGAACCTGCTAATTCTAAAAGTTGTTTTGCCGGCCTGGTAAATCTTGAATAAATTATTTTTCTTTTCTTGGCGTTTGTTTTAAGTTCAATCAAAGACAAACCTTTGCTTTTGAAATAATGAGTAATAATTAAACGAATAGCGGTTTTTTCTTTTAATTCTTGCTCATACTTAATTTTTCCCTTTTTTAAATACTCCTCAATTTTTTTAGCAATACTGTCGCCGATTGCCGGTATTTTTCTTAACGCTTTTAACCCTTCTTTTTTATATATTAAAAAAACATCTTCTTTTAAGTTTTCTAAGGATTGAGCCGCTTTATGATAAGCCCTTGGTTTAAAAGGAACACTATTTATCTTTAGCATTTCTTCAATTTCATATAAAATTTTAGCAATCTCTTTATTTATCATATTTTTCAACGCTAAATCTATAAATAATTATTCTCTCGCGGTTTGGGTCAATTTCTCCTTTTTGGTAGGCAATAGAGATTTGTTGCTCAATCGTATCTATTCCTTCTAAATCTGGTAGCAAAAGTCCGGATTTTGGCACTGTATGGCCATTAAATACTACATCATTTTCTGCTTGCCCGCTTAAATTTTTCGAAGAAAAAATTGGGCGGGTTTTTACTATTATGCCGTATTTTTTAGGATTAAGCTCATTGATATTTTTTACTAATTCCGGCTCATTTAAAATATAGACAGCATAAGAAAGCTCGGGGAGTTCTTCTTTTTGAATGGGACTAAACCTATAATCTTCAGTAGCGGCGGCAATAGCATTAGAAATAATCTCCTTGGCAATATTTTCTTTTGTCGGTAGATAAGTCCCGATGCAACCCCGTAATTGCCCTTCTTTTTCAATCGTAACAAAGGTCCCGGATTTTTTCTTCAAAAATTTCTCTGGCAAGCCCTCAGGAGGTTTGATAATTTTCTTTTCTTTAACATAACTTTCTACTGCCATTTTTGCCAGCGAAACGTAAGGATTCATAATATTTGTTTTATTCTTTCTGCTTCGGTTTCTACTACTTTGCCCTCGTATTCACCGCTATGGGCTGGTGTTCCTTTATAGATTGGTCTTTTTTGGTCTAAATGAAGATTAAAAATTAGCTTGTCGTCTTTTTCGCTAATATAAAGATGAAATCGAGGAAAGCCACTTCTTTCCAAGGGTCTGATAAATTGATTTTCTGTTTGAAAATAGTATCCAATTTTTCTCATTACGTTAACTATATTTTCCCCTGTATTTTTTATAAAGAATTTCATAGATTATTCATAGATTAAAATTTACTACGAGGTACCCAACGCCGAACGGTCCCTCATAAGACAGAATTTCCGGTTCCCAGTTAATTTTCGCTGTTTCTAAAATTCCCAAAAGAAAACAGAAAGAGCGCAAACCGCATTCGCCGGCCTCAGGATAAAGTTCATTTAATTTTAAAATTGTTTCAATATCTTTTTTCTTTAAAGCATCAATTAGGATTTTATCAAATTTTGGTCCATCAGAGTTAAAACCGTAAGGACCGTCGTCCCTCAAGCAGTGCGATAAATCGCCACTGGCTATGAGGGCAATTTTTAATTTTAAATTTTTAATTTTTAAACTATACAGTTTTTTTCCCTCTTCAAAATAAAATTTCGGAGGTTCTGATCCCATTAGATATGTTTTTATTTCTCCCTTGAAATCTTTAGCCAAGAAATAAAGAGGAACGTTGAAGCCCCAATCAGGATGAGGCGAGGAAACAACAATACAATCAGGATTTGTATCCTCTAATTTTTTCCCTAAATATTGCAAAGCATTAATTGTTTTTTTAATTTTTTCTTTATCCTCATCTGAACCTACCTCGGGCAGTAAAATGGGCGGATGAGGTGAAAAACAGGCAAAATTAATCATATATTTCCAAGATAAACATATTTTAGGCCGGCCTTTTTACCAATTTGTTCAGCTTTTCTAAGAGTTTCAATGGGCGTGTCAGGAATATTTTGGAGTCTCCAAGAGACAGCGCCAAAAAACCTTGAAATATGCCAAGGGGTTTCAGGACCAAGTCCTTTTTTAATAAAATTGGCAATTTTTTCAAAGTTTTCTTCGGAATCATTGAGAGTTGGAATAACCAAAGTTGTTATTTCCAGCCAGATTTTATTTTTCTTTAGCCGTTTTAGGGTATCCAAGACAGGCTGCAACATAGCGCCGCAATATTTTTTATAAAATTCGTCAGAAAAACTTTTTAAATCAATATTAGTAGCATCCAAATAGGGAGAAATTAAATTAAATAATTCTTTTGACCAAAAGCCATTACTAACCCAGATGTTTTTTAAGCCAGCTTTTTTGGATAATTTCATTGTGTCTAATGCATACTCTGAATAGACCGCTGGTTCTGTATAAGTATAAGAAATACTTGGCAATTTGTTTTCCAAAGCGATTTTAACGATTTCTTCTGGCGAAATTTCTTCGCCCTCAATTCTTTTTGCTTGGGAAATTTGCCAATTCTGGCAATTCCAGCAAGCGAAGTTGCAACCAACCGTTGCTATTGATAAAGAATAAGTGCCAGGCAGAAAATGATAAAGCGGTTTTTTCTCAATCGGATCAATATTTACAGCGCAGGCCTTTCCATAAACCAAAGAATAAAGCTTGCCATTTTGATTTTCCCTAACTCCACAGGTTCCTCTTTTTCCATCTTCAATAACACAATAATGGCTACAATTTTGACACTGGGTTTTCTTACCCGTTAATTTTTTATACAAATACGCCTCTTTCATTATTTTAATTTTAACTGTTTTTATGGTAAAATTCAATTAGTATGCGACAAAGACACAGAATTTTTATTGCTATAAATTTACCAGAGGAAGTAAAAAAGAAACTGGCAGAATATCAAAGAAAATGGCCGGAGCTACCGGTTAGATGGACAAGCCCAAAAAATATCCATATTACTTTGGTTTTTTTAGGTTATCTTTCAAATGAGGAGTTAGTGGAGATTTGTAAAGTTGCAAAAGAAGTTGCCTCAAAAAATACTTCTTTTGATATTAATTTAACTAAAATCTGTTATGGTCCCCAAGACAAAAAACCCCCGAGGATGGTTTGGGCAATAGGGGAGAAGTCAGATGAATTTACTGCCTTGAAAAAGGAGTTAGATAAATCTTTGGCTGTTTCAGAAAACAGGGAATTTTCTCCTCATATTACTTTGGGAAGAATCAGGCAGTGGGAATGGCAGAGAATTGAACCAGAAGATAGGCCGGAAGTTGAAGAAGATATAAATCTAAATTTTTTAGTAGAATCAGTTGAAATAATGGAAAGCGTATTAAAGAGGGGAGGAGCAGAATATAATATTATTGAATCAATTAATTTAGCATGAAAATTCATTTTATTGGTATCGGCGGCATAGGGACAAGCGCTCTTGCTCAATATTATTTAGCAAAAGGCCACGATGTAAGTGGTTCAGATTTGGTTTCTTCCGAAATTACAGATTTTTTAGAGAAAAAAGGAGTTAAGCTCCTTAAACAAATTCCAAAAGATGTTGAATTAGTGATTTATAGCCCGGCAGTATCAAATCCACCTGCCGGAGCAAAAAGTTATCCTGAGTTCTTGGGCGAACTAACTAAAAAATATTTCACGATTGCTGTCTCTGGAACTCATGGAAAAAGTACCACTACTGCGATGATTGCTTTGATTTTAATAAAAGCCGGATTTGACCCAACAGTGATTATCGGCACAAAGCTTAAAGAATTCGGCAACAGTAATTTTAGAATGGGGGAGAGTAAATATCTTGTTATTGAAGCAGACGAATGGCAGGCATCTTTTTTAAATTATTGGCCGAAAATTATTGTTTTAACCAATCTTGAAAGGGAGCACCTGGATTATTATAAGAACCTGAATCATGTTTTAAGGACTTTTAGAGAATATATTAAGCACTTACCAGAAAATGGAGTTTTGGTAGCAAATGACGATGATAAAAATATTAATAAAATTTTCAATTTTCAATTTTCAATTTTCAATAAATTTTCAATAAAACAAAAAGAGGCAAAGAAATTAAGAAAGATTTTAAAAGTGCCAGGAGAACATAATGTTTATAATGCTCTAGCTGCTTTAACCGCGGCAAGAGCATTAAAGATTCCGGATAAAATTTCTTTCAGAGCGTTATCTGAATATAGGGGCGCTTGGCGGAGGTTTGAGGAAAAAGAATTAAGAATTAAAAATTTAAAATTAAAAATTATTAGTGATTATGCTCATCACCCAACAGAAATTAAAGCGACCTTGAAAGCCGCCAGAGAAAAATTTCCCGACAAAATAATATGGTGTCTTTTTCAGCCCCATCAATATCAAAGAACTTTTTATTTATTTGATGATTTTGTTAAAGTTTTTTCAGGGGCATCGGTTGACAGATTGATAATTACTAATATATATGACGTAGCAGGAAGAGAAAAAAAAGAAATAAAAAAGAAAATAAGTTCAAAAAAATTAATTAAAAAAATCAACAAACCTTGGGCAATATTTTTGCCAAAAGAGAAAATAAAAAATTATTTTATAAATAATTTAAAGGGTGGGGAAGTGGTGATGATTATGGGGGCAGGGGATATTTACAAACTTTTTTACGAGCTTTGAGTTTTCCACAGGGCAAGGATGTTTGGGTATGTTATTATAATATAAAAAGGTCGGGGTTTATCTTAACCCTGTTAAATAGTGCCGAAGGCAATTTAACAGGGTAAATATAAATAAGTTAATTAAAATAATATGGTTGTAATAGATTGGTTTGATATAACAGCTAGTGCTTTAGAAAATCTTTGGCTCGGATTTATTAGTTTTATCCCAAGGCTCATTGGAGCAATTATTGTTTTTCTGATTGGCTGGTTAATTTCAGTAGCCATAGGGAAACTGGTTGCCGAAGTTTTAAAAAGATTGAAATTTAACCGGATTTTTGAGAAAGGCGGTTGGGAGAAGGCCTTAGAAAAGGCAGAGATTAAGGTGGATGCTTCAGCTTTCATTGGAGCCATTATTAAATGGGTCTTATTGATTGTTTTTTTAGCAGCAGCAGTAGAGGTTTTAGGATTTGAACAACTGACCAGTTTTTTAACTTTGAAAGTTTTGCCTTTTTTGCCGAATGTGATTGTGGCGGCATTTATTTTTGTGGTAGCAGTTATTATTGCTGATATCTTAGAGAAGGTTGTTCGGGCAGCTGTTGAGGGAGCAAAAGTCGGTTATGGACAGATAGTTGGAGTAATTGTTAAGTGGTCAATTTGGGTTTTCGCGATTTTTACTATTTTACTTCAATTAGGAATAGCTCCGGATTTGGTTAAGGTTATCATCCAAGGGGTAATAGCGTTAATTGTAATAGCTGGCGGTATTGCTTTTGGTTTGGGTGGTAAAGAAGTTGCATCTCAAATCTTGCAGGACTTGAGGAATAAACTAAGAGGGTAATTTTTAACTTTACCCTGTTAAATAGTTGCAGAGCAAATTTAACAGGGTTTATATTAAGAGATTAAGTTAACCAAGGGGGGGGTTGACAACCTTTTTTATTTTGCTAAAATTAAGAAAGATATGATAGTAAGAAGAATAATTGTGGATAACTTTTTAAAAGGAAGCGGTTAATTTTCTGAATTTTTATTATGGTTGTTGAAAAACCGCTTTTAAAAGCGGTTTTTCAGTGGGGAAAGCTTTTTGAAAATTAAATATTGCAGGCATTGATTGTTAGCCAAAATAAGCAACAGGTAAAAGACTAAAATTTAGGATATGGTGTTTTTAAGGGCAAATGGTGGATGCCTTGGGATATCAAGGCGATGAAGGACGTGGCGTAGCTGCGATAAGCCTCGGGGAGGTGCCTAGCAACCTTTGATCCGGGGATTTCCGAATGGGGAAACCTAATTTTGCGATAAGCAAAATTGCCCGGCCCGCAAGGGCATAGGGCGCGAACCCGCTGAAGTGAAACATCTCAGTAAGCGGAGGAAAAGAAAAAAATTTTTATTTCCTTAGTAGCGGCGAGCGAAAAGGAAGAAGCCCAAATCCCCACCTTCTTTAAGAAGATGGGGAGGTTGTAAGAAGATGGTGTCGGGAGCCCCGCTTTTAGCAGGACTTTCGAGGGAGAGGATTTAGATGAAGATTAATTAGAAGAATGTCCCTGGAAAGGGCAGCCGTAGAAGGTAATAGCCCTGTATTTGAAAATTTCTTCGTGCTCCTTACTGTCTTTCTTGAGTACTACGGGAAAAGAAAATCCTGTAGGAAACAGGCCGAACTAATCGGCCAAGGCTAAATACTATGATATCCCCGATAGTGAACTAGTACCGTGAGGGAAAGGTGAAAAGCAACCCGGTGAGGGTGGTGAAATAGAACCTGAAACCATTATGCCCACAAGGAGTCAACGCGGTGTCTCACTAACGTTCGACACCGCTTAAATTTAAAATGCAAATCTCAAAATGTAATTTGATTTTTGATTTTTAAATTTTGAATTTAGGTGGCGAGCGGTAGCGAGACACCGTTATGGCGTGCCTATTGAAGAATGAGCCAACGAGTTTCCGCTTAACTTTTGTCTAAGGGGTTTTGCCCCGGAGGCACAGGGAAACCAAGTGTTAAAAGCGCGTTTTAAAAGTTTAGCGGAAGACCCGAAGCCAAGCGAGCTTGCCATGGCCAGGGTGAATCCCGCAGAAATGCGAGAGGAGGCCCGAACCCGTGAGCCGTGCAATACTCTGGGATGAGCTGTGGTAAGAAGTGAAAAGCTAATCGAGCTTGGTAATAGCTGGTTCTCTCCGAAATAGCTTTAGGGCTAGCGTTACCCATTTTCTCGGGGGTAGAGCACTAGATGGAGTTTCTTGGGTTTTACCCGGATTCTCCAACTAAACTCCGAATACCGAGAAGTTAAAAGTGGGTGGCAGTCAGACTGTGGGGGCTAAGCTCCATAGTCAAGAGGGAAAAAGCCCAGATCTTTATCTAAGGTCCCTAAATTCAAGCTAAGTGTTCTTAAGGAGGTGAAATTCCAATGATAGCTAGAAGGTTAGCTTAGAAGCAGCGAACCTTTGAAAAGTGCGTAACAGCTTACTAGCTAAGGGATTTTGCGCCGAAGATTTACGGGACTAAAGCTTGATACCGAAGATAAGAGAACGTACAATTTGCTTTGCAAATGTTACGTTCGGTAGGAGAGCGTCTCCCATCTTGTGAAGGTAGGCCGTGAGGGTTACTGGAAGATGGGGGAGTGAGAATGTTGGCATGAGTAACCACAATCCCGATGAGATATCGGGACACCAAAAACCTGAGGTTTCCTTGGCAATGGGAATCATCCAAGGGTTAGGCGGCCCTAATCCCGATTCCGAACGGAATCGTGGAGATGGACAGCCGGTTAATATTCCGGCCCACCCGTTAGATAAACTTCAAATGACGCAGTCAAAATTTTTGGAAGGGTTATTGGATTCCGAGTCCCGCTTTTAGCGGGACGCTCCAAAAATTAGATTGCCTAGAAAAGTTTGAAATATATTATCTAATGGGTTCCGTACCACAAACCGACACAGGTAGGTAGGTGTAAGAGCACCAAGGTGAACGAGTGAAAGCTCCTGAAGGAACTCGGCAAAAAAGCGTCTGTAAGTTCGCAATATAGACTACCCCTCCTTTTTTAAAAAGAAGGGGTTGCAACAAACGTACCCCTGGCGACTGTTTACCAAAAACACAGGTCCCTGCTCAACTCGTAAGAGGATATATAGGGGCTGAAGCCTGACCAGTGCTGGAACGTTAACGATGGCGGTCCAAGCACATAGATTTTATGTGTTTGGGCTAACTGTTTGAAGCTTCCAGTGAACGTCGGCAGTAACTATAACTGTCCAAAGGTAGCGTAATCTCTTGCCAGGTAAGTTCTGGCCCGCATGAAAGGCCTAACGACCGGGGGACTGTCTCCAGGAGTTGCTCGGTGAAAATACAATAAGCGTGAAGACGCGCTTTACCTGCGGCTAGACGGAAAGACCCCGGGAGCTTTACTGTAATTAGACATTGAATTTTGACTTTAAATGCGTAGCGTAGAAGGGAGACTTTGAATCCCGACTTTCGGGTCGGGAGGAGTCGCCAATGAAACACCTTTCTTTTAAAATCTTAATTCTAACCCAGCTTTCAGCGGGAAACAGTGTCTAATGGGCAGTTTAAGTGGGGCACTTGCCTCCTAAAAGGTAATGGAGGCGTTCAAAGGTCGGCTAGCTCCGGATGGAAATCGGAGCGGTCGCGTAAAGGCACAAGCCGGCTTTACTGCAAGACGGATATGTCGCGCAGTTGGGAAACCAGGACTTAGTGAACCGACGAATTTTCATAGAAAATTCGAAGATCATCAACCAAAAGTTACCCCGGGGATAACAGGCTAGTAGGGCCCGCGAGTCCATATCAACGGCCCTGTTCGGCACCTCGATGTCGGCTCAACACATCCTGGGGGTGAAGCCGCTCCCAAGGGTTTGGCTGTTCGCCAATTAAAGTGTTACGTGAGCTGGGTTCAAACCGTCGACTAAAGCTTTTGTGCTGTTAACAAGCTAGGCGGCCTGTAATAGTAATATTACAGTGAATAAATCGACTCATATCGGTGAAGTCCTTGCATTTTATCCTGTCATATGCTAGGATAATACCGAGGGAAGTCGTGTATGATAAAATTAATTTCGCAAACACAAAGATCATATTTGGCTGGATTTCTTGATGGAGATGGTAGCGTATATGCGCAACTAAAACCAAATAAAACATATAGATATGGTTTTCAGGTTGTAAATTATATCGTGCTGTTTCAATCACAGAAAGACCAAAATAATTTTGCTAAAGTTTGTGCGCTAATTAATTTAGGATATTTAAGAGTTAGGAAGGATGGAATTCTCGAATATATTATTGGGACTCAAGAAGGAATAAAAAAGTTTATCGAAATAGTTGAGCCTTATGTATTAATGAAGAAAGCTCAAATAAACCTCCTAAAGAAAATTATTGTTCAAAAAAGCAAAATTAAATGCCGAAAAGATTTTAACGATCTTGCTAGATTAATTGATACTTTTCGCAATTTGAATTATTCAAAAAAACGAAAGGTCCGTACATTGACCCCGTAGAGACTTAACCTTAACCGGTTGAAGTCGCCGAAGGGCGGCTAAAACGTCGATTACCCAAGTAGGTATTTGGGTAGTGGTATAGTCCATACATTTAGTAATAAATGACAAAGTATGCGTGAGACAGGTTGGTCCCTATCTACCGCAGGCGCAGAATCTTGAGGGGATTTGACCACAGTACGAGAGGACCTGGTTGAACCGACCTCTGGTCTACCAGCTGTTCTGCCAAGAGCATCGCTGGGTAGCTAAGTCGGGAAGGGATAAGCACTGAAAGCATCTAAGTGCGAAACCCACCCCAAGATTAGGATTCATAGATTTCCCGCAGATGACGGGATTGATAGGCTGCAGATGTAAGGGCAGTAATGTCTTTAGTCGAGCAGTACTAATAAATCAAATTTCCTTATCCTTTTTGGTCTTTTAACTGTGACTTTGGCTAACAATCAATGTCTGCAATTGCAGGCACTGTAAGGGAGCTATACCGGGAGTGCTCCACCCGATCCCATACCGAACTCGGAAGTGAAATCTCCCAAGGCCGATGATAGTGTTTTTAATGCGAAAGTAGGTAGCTCTCTTACAGTGTTTGCAATGTAGCTCGTCCCCCTTTTAGCGGGGCGGGCTTTTATTTTGGTTTAATTTTGGGTAAAATAAAACATACTATGAAGTTTCTTTCTAAAAAAAGGCGATTTCTTATTTTGATTGTTATTGTGGTTTTGATTATTGTCCTATTAAATCTTTTCCAGAAAGAGGTAAAGAGTTTTTTTTATTATATCTCCTCGCCTATTCAGAAAGTTCTTTGGAGAATAGGCGGTAGAGCATCTGATTTTCTCGAATCGTTTCTTAGGACGAAAAATTTAAAAAGGGAGGCAGACGAACTAAAACTCAAAAATCAAGAATTACTTTCTCAAATTATAGCTTTAGAAGAACAAAAAAAAGAAAATAATATTTTAAGAGAGGCCCTGGGAATTGGTCTTCAAAAAGAATTTAAATTGGCTTTGGCTCAAGTAATTGGCAAAGATATTTCTCAAGATTCTATTTTAATTAATAAAGGAGTCCAAGATGGTCTTTTAAAAGATATGCCAATAATTACAGAACAAAACGTCTTAGTGGGCAGGGTTAGTGAGGTTTATGATAGATTTTCAAAGGTGCTCTTAATTTCTCATAAAGATAGTTCTTTAGATGCTGAATTAGGAGTAGTAAGAGGCCAGGGGAATTTTAATCTTTTATTTGACCTTATCCCTCGAGAACAGAAGATATTTCCAGGAGATATGGTAGTAACTAGCGGTCTTGACAATGATTTTCCAAAAGGACTTTTAATCGGTCAAATTAAAGAAGTTAAAAAAAACGATGTTGAACCTTTTCAGCAAGCAGAGATTGAGCCCGCTTTTAATATCTCGCAAATAGAAAAAGTTTTTATTATTTTAGAATTTTGATTTTATGAAAATCCACGATTTAGCCGAAGGGCCGACCGCATTATCACAGTTGGTGGGCATAGGATTTGATGGCGAACAGATTTTTTAAGAGTCTAATTTAAGATAAAATGTATAGATTTGTTAACATCTTGTATAGATATAAATAATATGATAATATATCAAATAGGATTAAAAATATGGAAAATAAAGATAAAGATTTAATAACAATAAGCGAAACGGCTGAATTATTGGGAGTTTCGATTATGACGTTGCGTCGCTGGGATAAAAGCGGTCGCCTTTTTTCGGTTAGAAAAAAACCGGGCGGCAATCGTTATTATCGCAAAGAAGATATTGATGTTTTCTTGAGCGATTTATTCAAACTTGCCAAGGATTGGGCGGTTTCAAAAAAAGAATTCCCTGAACAATTTTATTGCCAGACCAGTGCGATTTTTCAAGCTCGCATAACAAAAATGGAGAGTTTGATGA
>Ga0210057_1001403_pt1 | contig 36855 bp, 34 predicted proteins | sample CryGeyCG2114_010_2_FD_183968 | JGI IMG/M metagenome (GOLD analysis project Ga0210057, IMG submission 183968) | Groundwater microbial communities from aquifer - Crystal Geyser CG10_big_fil_rev_8/21/14_0.10 (SPAdes) (version 2) | ecosystem: Environmental > Aquatic > Deep subsurface > Groundwater ... | reverse complement strand
TGAGGCCCTGAAGTTTGGTCTCCGAAATATAAAGATTGAAATTTATCCCTAGAACCTAAAACCCTCCGACGAAACGGAGGGTTTTAGGTTGCCCCAACCTCAAAAAACTGGTAAATTAAGCAACGTCGTTTTAACAAATCGCATCACAGATTATATTGATACATAAGCTCTGTACTTCGAAAGAAATTTGATCTCCGAAGTCAGAAGCGCTATTCTTAGTTAATGAAGAGGTGTAATTTGTGCGGAAAGAAACGGCCAGAGAATGAATTCCATTTTAAAAATAAGGCCCGCGGATTAAGACATGGACAGTGCTCAGAATGCTCTCGGGCCCAAGTAAAAAATCACTATAAGAAAAACAGGCCTTACTACCTATTGAAAGCCAAAACCCGAAATAAGAATTTACGATTGACAGCCCGGAACTATATTAGAGAATACCTCTCAAGAAATACTTGTATAGATTGCGGGGAATCAGACCCGATTGTGTTAGAGTTTGATCACAGAGAGGATAAATTTAAAGAAATATCAAATTTAATAAAAGGCACTTATCCATTAGAAATTATAAAAAAAGAGGTGGGTAAATGCGATATAAGATGTGCGAATTGTCACAGGAAGAAGACAGCTAAAGAATTTGGGTGGTCCAGGAATAAAGATGGTAACGCCCCCGTAGCTTAACGGATAAAGCACTGGTCTTCGGAACCAGTGATGGGGGTTCGATTCCCTCCGGGGGTACAAAGATGGTGAAAATTAAATACCGCTCGTAGCTCAATGGTAGAGCAGCGGCCTTTTAAGCCGTTGGTTGTAGGTTCGAGTCCTACCGAGCGGACAATCAATAGGTGGACTCGATCCTCTTTCGCTTCGCGAAAGTAAGGTTCAGGGAATTCTTAACCCCTTCGGCAAAGCCTCAGGGTAAATTCCCGTCAAAAGATACATTTAGTATCTTTTGACTCCTACCGAGCGGACAGATCGAACAACAAGAGCCCCATTTATGGGGGGTTTGTTTTGTAAATCTAATTGACAAAGATACTTTTTTATTATAAAGTCACGGGGTCATTCTAGATCTTTAATTATAGAAAAGGAGTAGAAAATGTTTCTACTAATCATCGAGGGGGTTCTGTTGGTTTTCGGAATTTATTGGTTCTTGGTGAGCTCGTTGTTCCGGGTTCGCCCCCATGAATTCGCCTATGCCATTAGGCGATTCATTCTTCTGCCCAAGTCACCCTATGGCGACATTGCGGTGGGGACCCAGCAAGGAGTTGGGGCAAGACTCTATATGCCGGGCTGGCACTTTGTGCCCTTCATTAAGGTCTCCTTCTTTGGGGAGATTGTCCGGCAGGGGTTCTATAACCTCGACCGCTGGCACCATGTGGTGGCCCATTTCGGTCGACCGCTCAATCAGGGGCAGTTAATCGGCAACAATATCCCTTGTAATGGGTTCCGCGACGGGGAGGCTTTCCTCCGAGGTGGTGGTCAAAGTGGCCCCCAGCTCAATCTGATCGGGCCGGGGCAATATGCCATTCACCCCACCCTGTTCTCGCTGTTCCCTGTTCAACCCCTCTCAATCGGGGTCGAACAAGACGCGGTGCGAGAGCACCCCTTTACCGGAGAAGAACTCGTGATTGGCGAACTGCCCCAGTTCGGGGTCGTCACCCTCTCAATCGGGCATGAGATTCCCGATGAGGCCGGGCGAATTGCCGGGCGAATTGCCACGGGCCACAATAATTTCCAAAATCTGCCCGCCTGCCTACCCGGCGGGTGGGCCTACGAGAACTACGGCCAGTGGTTGGAGAGTGGCGTTCAGGAAGAAGTTCTTGAACCTGGCACCTACAATCACAACCCCGTGGCCGTAAGGGCCGAGACCCGGAGTTGTGAGTTCATCTTCGAGGGAACTTACGGCGTGGTCATTTCCAGCGCCGGTCGAGAACCTGAAGAGAGCGAGCGCCTTTATACCACACTGCCCGCAACAGCGGGCCAGAGAGATGCCGGGGCTTGGATAATCAACCCTGATTGTCCGGCCTATCAAAATGGTGAGCGGCTTCGGGGCATTTTGCCCGACCCCTTTGGCCCAGGAATCCCACCATTTTCGTTCCAAAACTCGGCAGTTTATAACCTCGTCCCCGTGGACGGAGCACCGGTCCGAGTTTGCTGGGGAAGGTATGGCGGGGAAACGCCGCCTATCGGGGAGCGCCACCTTCGATTTGAGACGGTTCGGGCCATCACTAAAGATGGCTTCGATGATTTTTTGGTCACCATCGAGGCGATCGTTCAAGCCGATCGGACCGATGCCGCCAAGATCGTGGCTCTGGCCGGATCGGTTGAAAAACTGGTCCGAACCGTCATCGTTCCCGTGGTGGATGGCGGTGTTCGCGAGATTATCCAAAGCAAGTCAGCTTTGTATATTCTCAAGAACTCGGGGAAAATCAAAAAGGCTATTGAGGGAAAAATTAAGGAGGTGGTCGGGGAAAACGATAAGTACCCGATTAATCTCCTCGAATTTCGGATCATCGAGTTCCCGGTCCAAGAGTCTCGAAATGAGTCTCTGAAGCGGCTCCTGGCCGGAATCACCGGCGTGGAGGTAGCCCGGCAGGAGGTCATCCTCCAAGGTTCCCTCCAAAAGGTGGAGACGGCTCGAATCGAGACCGAGAAGGCCCGGGCCAAGGCCAACCTTCAGGAGCTTTTGGTCCGAGCGGGGTTTCAAAAAGAAGCCTCGGCGGATCAGGCCGCGGCGATTGCCAAGCGGCTGGCGCCATTGATTTCGGAGATGCCCGGTGGGGGCGATGTCCTTCGGTCAATCATGGTTCTAGCGGCCGACCCCGAAGGGTCCTTGGGGAAAATATCCCAAATTCTGTTGGCGCGATTGGCCCCTCAAGGGCGACCCCTCGCTTAGTTCTTTCTTGCCCCGTCCCGAACTCGATATGAGTCGGGACGGGGTTTTTGTTTACTTTTTTAAGCGACGAAGATAATTTACGCCGGTCTCCAGATTTTTGACAAGCTTTTTAAGATCCCATTTTGTTGTTTCTCGGCCAAGGGTGATTCGAATGTTTCCCCACTCTCGCGTATTAACGCCCAAGGCTCGGATGACGTGGGAGGGGCCCGTCGCGGTCGTGGTGCAAGCCGAACCGGTTGAGACATAAATCCCTCGATCGCTCAAATAGGTCGTCAGCATCTCCCCCTCAACGTGCTTAAAAGAGATATTCAGATTATTGGGGAGCCTTTTTTGGGGGTGACCGTTTAGCTCGCTGAAGTGGATTGTCTCCAAAATTTCTTTTATCGCCTCATCTCGGAGTTTGGACAACGTGCTCCCGTCCTGTTCCTGGCGAGCATAAGTTATCTTCAGAGCCGTCGCCAAACCAATTGCTAAAACAACGCTCTCCGTCCCCGCTCGAAGACCTCGCTCCTGAGAACCACCAAAGATGATCGGCTGAAGATGAAGGCCCCGGCGAACAAACAAAGCCCCTACCCCCTTGGGGCCATAGATCTTTGAACCGTTAAAAGAGAGGAGATCGACATTTAGGCTATGGGGGTTGACATTTAACGCGCCCGTCGCCTGGCAGGCATCGGTGTGGAAATAGGGGTAGCGTTGACCCGTTTCTCGGCGCATATCTTGGAGCATCTGCCCCAGCCGACGGATTGGTTGTAGGGTACCGATTTCATTATTGGCCTGCATCACCGAGACGAGAATCGTTTCCTTCTTTAAACTTCTTTCCAGTCGAGCTGAATCCACGATGCCATTCTTTTCCGCCGGAACGTAGGTAATTTCGAAACCTTCGCGCTCTAGCTGTTGACAGGATTTTAAGACCGCAAAATGCTCAATGTTTGTTGTTACTATATGGTTGCCAAAGTTCCGGTTAGCTCGAGCTACGCCAAGAATCGCCAAATTTATCGATTCCGTCCCTGAACCCGTAAAGATAATCTCCTCGGTCTTAACACTTAAAATCTGAGCGATACTCTGGCGCGCGCCGTCCAGAAGGTCTCGCGCCTTACGCCCCGCCTCATGGAATGAGGCGGGGTTGGCGAAAACCGCCTCGGCTCGAGCCATTTCTTTTTTGACCCCACCATCAAGAGGGGTCGTGGCGGCATAGTCAAGATAAAGAGACATTAGGAATTTAATTCTGAATCAATAATAGCTTTAAAGGTTTCAAAGGGTTGGGCCCCGACAACGCGCCGGCCATTTATAAAGATTGTGGGGGTGGCCCCAGCCCCGACCCGAAGACCATCGGCCACATCTTTTGCCACCTCCTCTTTATACTTTTGGCTAGAAACACACTCAACAAAATCAGACAGATTCAAATTAATATCTTGGGCCCAATCAACCAGATTCTGTTCTGTATAACTTATCGTGTTGGGTCCCAAGAGACTCTGCTCTTCAAATATTTTGTCGTGATAATCCCAATACCGGCCCTGATCATTGGCACACTGGCTAGCTTGCGCCGTGATTTCGGCCATGGGATGAATATCGAGGGGCATATCCCGGTAAACAAATTTAACACTTGCCCCGGCTTCAATATATTCAGTTCTTATCCTAGCTAAGGCCTCTCGCCAAAAAATCCGGCAAAAGGGGCACTGAAAGTCACTAAATTCAATAATTGTTACTTTGGCTTCGGCCGGACCAAGAAACGGATCATCATCGACTCCGACCACGATCGGTCCCCCGATTTGATCCCCGATAAGGCCCACCTGCTCCTGGGGTAAATTCGGCCTACCGGAAAAAAAGACCGCTCCGGCGATAATAACTCCGGCAAGAAGAACCGCCATCGGCGTATAGAACTTAGGCCAATCGATTTTAGAAATTGCCTTATTAGAGTCGATAGGGGGTATATCCATTTATTTTTGGCCAAGAGAGGATCGCGAGGAATCCTCCGATTATACTAAAATCTCTAATCGTAATCTCATTGAGCCCGACAGACAAAAGGATAAATATCAAGAAAACCAGAGCCAAGGCCGAAAAAGTTGTCATAAAAACTCCCGTGATCAGAGAGATGCCGACTAAAACTTCAAAAACGCCGGTACTGTAAATCAGGGTCAGCGCATCAACTCCAAAGCGACTGCTAAAGCCAATTAGCCAATGCGGAACCCAAGCATTTATCCAATAGTCCGGACTAAAAAATTTATCAACTCCAAACCAGAGGAAGACTATGGCCAAGCCGAGCCGAATAAAGATATGGGAATAGTTGAGCGATCGAGACATAGACAGACATAAGTATACCGACTTATCTGGGTTTAAGACAGTCCTCCAATTTGTTGATAGTTATTTCCCAGCCGGGATAAATTTTGTTTTCTTTTCGAGAAAAGCAATAACCGCCTCCCGGGCTAGCTGGTCTCGAATCCGGTCTCGAAGAGTTTTCAAATCAAGGGACCGCTCGGCCTCTTCTATGCTTCTAAACTGACCCAGAATTTCGTTAACTCGCTGAGTGACAGCTTCTTCCAAAACTTCAATTTTCTCTTCCTCTCGGATCGCCCGCAAGACCAAGCTGTCTTTAACTTGTCGCTCGGCTTGAGACCGCCACTCCTTCCGCAAGCTTTCCAGGGTTTTGCCAGTTTGGGCCAGATATAAACTTAGTTCCATCCCCTGTTGATGTAGGCGTTGATCAAACCGAGAAAGAAGGGTGTCCAATTGAATTTCGACAAGGCGACTCGGAATTTCTGCCTCCGCCCGACTAGCGATGAGGTCTATTACTTGCGCCTGAAGGCGTTGGCGTTCAGCCTCCTCTTTTTCTTTAATTATACCCTGGGTAATGTTTTCTCGGAGCCTCGCAAGGCTCTCAAATTGGCCAAGACTTTTTGCAAAATCATCATTTATCTCCGGCAAAATAATCTCTTCGACTCGGTTCACTGTCACCTTAAAATCTAGGGCTTTTCCGGCCAGATCTCTTTTGTAGTAATCCTTAGGCACCACCAGAGAGAACTCCTTCGTTTCGCCTCGCTTGCTCCCAATCAACTTATCTTCAAAGCCGGGGATGAATCTTCCGTCTCCCAGAACAACGGGGTGATTTTTACTCTCACCGCCTTCGATAATCTGCCCATCTAACCGAACTTCAAAATCAACTTCTAGCCGATTACCCCTGCGGGCCGGTGATTCAATATCCCGGCTGGTTGCCCGAGATTTTCTTAAAAAATCAATGGTCTTGTCAATCTCTTCCGGACGGACTTCCGTCTTTTTTCTCTCGACCTCTAACCCGCGGTAATCTCCGAGAGTCACTTTTGGCAATGGGGTAATTATGACACTAAAATTAAGCTCGGCCGAATCATTTTTATTTATTTTGAAATCAAAAGAGTCTAATATCGTTAGATTTTCTTCTTTGGCGACTTGGCTTATCGAGGCCTGAACGCTTAGATTCAAGGCCTCCTCCTTAATAGTTTCCGGGTCAACCTTTTGGCGGACCACTTTGGGCGGAACCGCCCCCGGGCGAAAGCCGTCAACCTTTAAATTTGCTCCAATATTTTTTTCCGCTTGACTGACGAAACCCTGAAGCTCATCCGCCCCCAAGCTTATCGTTAGAGCCAAGCTTCCATCCTCTTTTTTTACAATATTTTTATTCATCGCTGGTCTCTTTTTTATCCTCTGTTTTCTCTGGAGCCTCAGCCTCGGCTATTGCTTCCGGCAAGGGACCGCCCGCCTCCACCTCTTGGGCTGTTAACTCCTCTTGAGGTGACCGAACGTCTATTTTCCAGCCAGTCAACTTGGCCGCCAATCGAACATTTTGACCTTGGCGACCAATGGCTAACGAAAATTGATCATCGGCCACCTCGACCACAGCGTGTCTTTCTCCCTCACTGACAATACTAACCTTTCCGACTTTTGCCGGCGACAAGGCATTGGCGATAAAAACCTTCGGGTCGTCATTCCATTCGATAATATCGATTTTCTCCCCGGCCAGCTCGTTAATAACCGTCTGGACTCGAACCCCCCGTTGCCCGACAAGAGAGCCAATCGGGTCAACCCCTTCCTCTACCGAGATAACCGCGACTTTAGACCGAAATCCGGCCTCGCGAGCCACTGATTTTATTTGAACTGAGTCAGCCTCAATTTCGGGCACCTCCAGTCGGAAAAGTTCTTTAACCAACTGCGGGTGCGCTCGCGAAAGGATAACCGCCGGACCTTTGGAGCTTTGCTCCACGCGCAAGATTAAAAATCGAAGCCGCTGGCCGATCCGATAACCATCACTGCGAATCTGTTCCGAAGGAATCAAGAGACCATTAGTTCGACCCAGATCGACAAAAACCATAGAACCCTCCTTCCTTTGGATCGTCCCGCTGACCACTTCGTTCTCGCGCTGGCTAAATTCATTGAAAATAACATCGCGTTCAACTTCTCGAAGACGCTGGATGATAACTTGCTTGGCGTTCTGAGCGGCAACTCGACCAAAGTCAGTTTTCGTTTCTAGAGGGGTAATGATCTCCTCTCCAATCTTGGCATCTTCCTTTTCTATTTGAGCCTCAGAAAGTAAAATATGTTTCTCCGGGTTATACTTTATTCGAAGCCCCCCCTCGGCCTCTTCCGGTTCCTGGTCCTCACTACGATAGCCCGCCTTAACCGGCTCATTAAATATTTGAGGTAACTCTCCGGTTAGGTATTCCTCCTCGTCAAAGCCCTCGACAACATATTTAACTTGCCAAAGTTTTGTCTCCCCCGTCTCGGGATTCATCTTTGCTCGAACAATTTGGCTTCTTTCGCCATAGTCGCGCTTGTAGGCCGCGGCGATTGCGTCCTCAATCGCCTCATATATTTTTTCTCGAGGCAGACCTTTCTCGTCGGCGATTTGATCGATCGCCGAGATAAATTGTTTCATGTCAATCATAATTTTGACTGGCTACTGACGTAGCCAGATTTTATAAAAATCGAGGCCCGCGGGAGCGGACCTTGATACCATCATTCATTAAACTCAATATACAAAATAATAAATTAAATGTCAAAATAAACGGTTATCCCCAAAGGTTACTATTGATGATTTGTTTGGGGTTGCTATGTTAGCCGCGAGTTGCGCGTGATATACTACAATGGTATGAAATCTATCGGTCAAGAAGACCCTAAACTCCAATCCGATTTAGACCAGAAGCTTCACGATATTCAACTCAAAGGAAAAGAATTGGCCGCCCAAGAGCTGGCCAAAGCGACCAACTTACCTTTTATTGATCTCGCCCATTTTCCAGTAAACACCGCGGTTCTGAATATGCTTGACGAGGGCGTCGCCCGATCCGGACAATTGGCCATTATCGCCCAAGATAGTCGCACCTTAAAAATAGCTATCCGCGACCCCCGAAACGAGGAAACGAAAAAGATATTGACCGACCTGCTCGATCGAAAGTTTTCCCTCGATTTGTTTGTTGCTTCTCCGGAGGGGCTAGAGTCTGTCTGGAAGCGCTACCAACATTCCCGAAGAATAAAAGTCTCGCCCCTTGGTGTTGTCGACATCAGTGAGGAGCGAATTGCTGAACTAAAAGAAAAGATCGGCGGGTTGGAGGATTTGAAAAAACAGCTCCGGGAGCTGAAGACGACTGAAGCCCTCGACCTAATCATCGCCGGAGCCCTAAAAATAAGCGCTTCCGATATTCACCTAGAGCCCGAGGAAGCGATTATCCGAGTTCGCTATCGTCTTGACGGGATTCTTTCCAACATTGGCGACCTGCCCACGAGAGAATATGCTCGAATTCTCTCGAGAATAAAAATAATCTCTGGCTTAAAAATCAATATCCACAACACGCCCCAAGATGGCCGGTTTACCATCAGATTGGATAGTCGCGATGTTGAGGTTCGAGTTTCTATTCTTCCCGGAGCCTTCGGCGAGAATGTTGTCATGCGAATCCTTGATCCGCTGACAACGACTCAGAAACTCAGCAGTCTCGGAATGCGCCCCGATCTTCTGGCAATTCTCGAGGCCGAGCTCAAAAAAACCTCGGGAGCGATCCTTACAACTGGCCCAACTGGATCCGGCAAGACCACCAGCCTTTACTCATTTGTTCGCTATTTGAATCGCGAAGGCATAAAAATAATTACCATTGAGGATCCGATTGAATATCAGATCACTGGGATTTCTCAAACTCAAGTTGATGAACATCAGGGTTACACCTTCGCTAGTGGCCTTCGGTCTATTGTCCGCCAAGACCCCGATGTCATCTTAGTCGGAGAAATCCGAGACGGCGAAACGGCTGAAATCGCCATTCAAGCCGGGTTGACGGGCCACTTGGTCTTTTCCACACTACATACAAACGATGCCGCCGGAACCATCCCCCGATTGATTGATCTCGGGGCTCGGCCCGTGAATATCGGCCCGGCCTTGAACGTAGCCATGGCTCAGCGCCTCGTCCGGAAACTGTGCTCCTGCAAAGAAGAGACCCCCCTCCCGGCCCTCGAGACAGAAAAAATTAAAAAGGCCTTCGAACAATTAAGTCCGGCCGTTCAGCTCCCTGTCATTAGCCCCGAGATAACTATTTTTAAAGCGAAGGGTTGCCCGAAGTGCAATCAAGGCGGTTATGTGGGGCGCATCGGGATATTCGAGCTCTTCCTAGTCAGTACCGATATGGAGAGATTAATAACGACCTCTCCCTCGATTCCCCAAGTCCGAGATCTAGCCCTGAAAGAGGGCATGGTGCCGATGCTCCAAGATGGCTATCTGAAAGTTTTAGAGGGTGCCACGACCCTAGAAGAAATATATCGCGTCGTTAGTTAATTAAAAACCACTCCCTTACCCCGCGGGCAAATCCTGGATTTAGGGAAATGCCAGGTCAGAAAAGTGCCAAGAAATACAACAGCCGAAGCCAGTGTACCCGTTGGGATACAGTTCCTATTAAACAACATTCGCATGAGTTTAATTGCCTGCGGGGTAAGAGAGTGGTTTTAAACTAAAGAGAGGTAGGCCCGGCCTACTTCTCAAATCTCCCCATATTTTACATGATTTAATAATTATGTCAACTCAAGATTTAACCAAACCAGTCAAGATTGAAGACGATAAAAATCTCGATTTGGCCCTCCGACCCCAGACTTTTAATGAATACGTCGGTCAAGAGCGCGTCAAAAAAAATTTATCGATTCTTATTCAGGCCGCTCAAAAAAGATCGGAGCCGATTGAGCATATCTTGATCCACGGCCCTTCTGGCTTGGGGAAGACCACCTTGGCCCATTTAGTCGCCAAAGAAATGGGGGTCGGGCTTCGCCTGACCTCGGGAACTGCTCTTGAAAAGGCCGGAGACGTTGGCTCTATCTTAACCGGGCTCTCTAATGGAGACGTTCTATTCATCGACGAAGTTCATCGCCTAAATAAGCTGGTTGAGGAAACGATTTACCCGGCCATGGAGGACTTCCGTCTTGATATCGTAATCGGCAAAGGCAACGCCGCTAAAACTCTCCAAATTGACCTGCCGCGCTTTACAATAATTGCCGCCACGACCAGAATTTCTCTTTTATCAAACCCCTTTCGCTCCCGCTTTGGGGTCAGTCATAAACTTGATTACTATCAGTCTGAAGAGATCACCCAGATTTTAAACCGCTCAGCTAAACTCCTTGGAATAAAGGCCAGCCCGGCCGCCCTAAAAACCATTGCGGCTTCTGCGCGGTCAACCCCTCGAATTGCCAACCGCCTGTTGAAGCGTTGTCGGGATTTTGCCCAAGTTCACAACCAAGCCGAGATCAGTGTAGATCTAGCTCAAAATACCCTAAGTCTCTTGGAAATCGACCCGCTCGGTCTTGAGGCGACCGATCGAAAAATCCTGAGCCTGATCTCAGAAAAGTTTAATGGTGGCCCGGTTGGAATAAAAACCATTGCCGCCGCTCTCTCTGAGGAAGAGCAGACCATTGAGGATGTCTATGAACCCTACCTAATGCAACTTGGCTTTATCGATCGGACTCCCCGGGGTCGAATTATCACCGAGACCGGGAAGCGCCATATCGGCATGGCCCTCGATCCGAAACAAGCCTCCTTGATTTAATGGTCAAAAAGATTGCCACTTTAGTTCTGGTTGGTTTTCTCGGTATTTCAAGCGCTATTTTGCTGTCAAGCGAAGATAACTCCTTACCAGAAAGACAAGGGGCCGGACTTCCTTATTTAATTCAAAGTGCCCCAAGTTACCAATCACCTGTCTCCCCAAGTCCTCTCCAAGCCAGTCCGGAAACCAGAACGGAAACTTCAGAATCTTTAACATCTTCAACCCCTCCGACTCCGACAATCGAGGCCACGTCTGAGGAAGAGGCGGAAGGGCCTTCTCCCACCCCGCCCGTCTCCCCAGGCCCCCGCCAGACCAGTCCGGAACCGACAATAACGCCCTCGGCGTCTCCGATTGGGGCGAACCCCCCGCAACCCTCGACCAACCCCAGCCCATCAGCCAGCCCGGAACCCGTGGAAGAATCTCCTGTAGTTACGCCGACCTTGGGCCATATTTTTTACACTAGCTCCTTCCCCCGCTCAAAATATTACTATTGTGACACCGATAGCGGTTGGAAGGGCTTATCAGAAAAATATCTTCGCTCCTTCGAAACCGAAGCCGCTCTTCTGAGCGAATTTGACCGTATTCTTCATGCTCCCTGTAAATAAGCTTGAGTTCTAAGTGTCTTTTTTGTTAGCCTAAAAACATGTCCGGACACAATAAATGGTCAAAAATAAAACATAAAAAAGAGGCCAGCGATAAAAAAAGGGGTGGGGCTTTCTCTAAATTGGCTAAAATAATCTCCATGGCCGCTCAAAAAGGCGCCGATCCGGATACGAATCTGGATCTTAAAAATGCCCTTGAACAAGCCCGCTCAATCAACATGCCCAGCATAAATATCCAACGCGCCATCAAACGAGCCCAAGATCACGCCACAACTCAACTTGAAAATATAAAAATCGCGGCCGTCGGGCCAGAGGCCTCCCTATTTATTATTGAAGCGGTCACGGATAACACCAACCGGACCATTAGTGAATTAAAATCTATTCTAAAAGATTACGAGATCAAAATGGTCCCGCCACAATCTGTTCTCTGGATGTTCCGAGCCGTTGAGAGTGACTTCATTCCCCAAAATAAAATTGCGGTTAGCGAAGCGAGCAAAAATAAAATTCTAAGCTTTATTGAGCTCGTCGAGGATCACGCCGATGTGGAAGCGGTCCATACTAATCTAGAATGAATATCCTTGGAATTGATCCTGGAACTAGCCTGATTGGGATCGGCATAATTGAGAAGAATCGGCGCGAGTTAACCTCAATTCATCAAGAAGCTTTTATCACGCCATCAAATATTAATAACATTGATCGATTTGATCTTGTCTATGACTTTTTCAATGCCCTACTCAAAAAAATTCCCATCGATTTAGCCGGGATCGAAAAAATCTATTTTTCCAAAAACACCAAGACCGCCATCCAAGTCAGTGAGGTTCGGGGTGTTATTTTGCTCGCCTTGAAGAAAAACCGGATTCCGATTTTGGAGTTTACTCCCAATGAAATAAAATTAGCCGTCTCGGGCTATGGGGCCGCTCAAAAAAGCCAAGTTCAGAAAATGGTCCAATTAATTTTATCCTTGAAGGAACTCCCCACTCCGGACGATGTCGCCGATGCCTTGGCAATCGCAATTTGTTCGGCCAATACAAATCCACAGCTTATCTAGAGATGACCTTGACATTGAAATTTATCCGATTAGAATATCGATGTGCTCTTGAAGAGCACTTTTTAATTCTTGAACCACAAAGTCAGCTTTATGGTTCAGACTATAAAATATGAGCGAGATCAAATTTGAACTCATGGACGAAGAAACTGAGGGAGAGGTCAAAGAAGACGCGAGTGAAGAAGATGAGGATGAGGATGACGAAGATGACAAGGACGCCGACGATACTGATTCCGCGGACGAAGAATAGTTTTCTCTTAATCAAAACCCCCTTGCTTTAAACAAGGGGGTTTTGATTTTGATAATTGTAGTGATCACCAATTTATGGCAAAATAGCAAAAGTCCGTGAAAACCCTAAAAGATCTCCTTCGAAATAAGCGCCGTTTTAAATATCTGGCCCAATTGGCCCTTATTTTTATCTTGCTGGGGTTTATGCTTTTTATCGGCTTTTTTATTATCACCATTAGAGACATCCCCGACCCCAGCACCATTATTACCCGCCGAGTGAGTCAGTCCACTCAAATCTTCGATGCCAGTGGTGCTTCCGTCCTCTACGACATCCACGGAGAGGAAAAACGAACCGTCGTTCCTTGGGATAAGATCAGCCAGTCCGTCAAAGATGCCACCGTCGCCTCCGAAGATGCTGATTTTTACAAGCACAATGGGATTGATCTTCGGGGAATTGCTCGGGCGATGTTTAAGAACCTTCGAAGTCTTGAGATTTCCCAGGGAGGCTCAACCATTACTCAGCAGTTGGTTAAAAACGCCCTCTTAGTCACCGACCGAACTTTCACCCGAAAATTAAAAGAGTTGATTCTAACCCTCGAAATTGAGCGCCGTTTTACGAAAGACCAGATTTTAGAGATGTATTTAAACCAAATCCCCTACGGCTCCAATGCCTATGGGATCGAGGCCGCTAGTCAACTTTACTTCGGGAAACACGCCAGTGATCTGAGTTACGCCGAAGCGGCTACTATTTCCGCCTTGATTCAAGCCCCAACCTTCTATTCCCCTTACGGAAACAACGTCCCCGTTCTCATTCAGCGCCAACGGGGCGTCATTAACAAACTCTATGAATTAGGACTCGTCGACGAGAAAACTCGCGATCTCGCCCTAGCCGAAGATTTGATTTTCCAACCATCCTCTCAAGATATTCAGGCTCCTCATTTTGTTATTATGGTCCGAGAATATTTAATCAGTCGCTTCGGGGAAGACGCGGTTGAAAACGGTGGCCTAAAAGTCACAACCACCCTGGACCCTGAGCTCCAAACCCTTGCCGAGGAATCAATTGAAAAATATGCTCAAATAAACGAGCAACGCTACCGATCTTCTAACGCCGCCCTGGTGGCGATTGATCCTCGAACCGGACAAATTAAAGCTTTGGTCGGCTCGCGCGATTATTTTGATATCGAAAATGAGGGGAATTTCAACGTTGCGACCGCGTTTCGTCAGCCCGGGTCAGCCTTTAAACCTTTTGCCTATGCCACGGCTTTTAGCAAGGGTTTTACCGACTCGACGGTCATTTTTGATGTTTCGACAGAATTTAACCCAAATTGTTCCCCGGAGGCGAACCAAAATAAGGATCGCTTCGGATTAGACTGCTACCATCCCAATAACTATGACTTTCAATTTCATGGTCCCGTTACGATGCGTCAAGCTCTGGCTCGATCTCTGAACGTCCCCGCGGTTAAAACACTTTATCTGTCTGGTGTTGATGCCGTTATTGAAACCGCGACAAGATTAGGCATAACCAGCCTTGAAGAAAATAGAAGCCGCTTTGGCCTCTCCTTGGTCCTAGGGGGCGCGGAAGTCCGCCTTCTGGACATTACCTCCGCTTATGGGGTTTTTGGAAATGACGGGATCAAAAATAACCCAACTTTTATCCTTAAAATAGAAGATAGCGCGGGTAATATTTTGGAAGAATGGGTACCCCAGGAAAAGCGCGTTCTTGATCGTCAAATTGCTCGAACTATAAATGATATCCTCGCCGATAACATTGCCCGGGCGCCTACTTTTGGGGTAAATAGTCCTTTTGTGATTCCCGGAAGGAATGTCGCCGCCAAAACCGGAACGACTCAAAATAACCGCGACGGTTGGTTGATTGGTTACACCCCTGCACTTTCGGTTGGGGTTTGGACTGGAAATAACAATAACACCCCAATGAATCAAAACGGTTTGGGAATAAATACCGCTGGTCCGATTTGGAATGATTTTATGCGCCAAGCTCTCCAAAAGACAGCCAACGAATCCTTTCCGCCACCCGAACCAAATTTCTCTGATAAAATAATGCTAAACGGTTATTACGGGGAAATTCCAAACGTGCATAACATCCTTTGGTTTGTTGATAAAAATAACCCCCACGGCGCCATCCCTGAAAATCCATTCTCTGACCCGAGTTCTATAAATTGGGAATCCGCCGTGAGAAAAAAATATGGTCCGACTCAAGACTTAGATGATTTAAACTGATCTGCCTAAGAAACTATTGAAAAATAATTTTAGTAATCCCTTTTATCGCCCGAATGATTTCTTTTTGATAATAGCCCAACTCTTGGGCTATTATTTTTCGTTTTGCTCTGACAATGAGAGTATCTTTTCGTAAAGATAGGGAGACGATTATATTTTTAAATTCCTCCTTGGGAAAATAATGTTTAATTATTTTCTCTAGTTCCCGCTTGATCCTCTCAATTTCTATATTCTGAGATTTAACCCGAGCCTGAATCGATTTGGTCAGGTCATCAAAACTCTTCATCTTATTGACGTATCGGCATTATCAAATAGATAAATTTATCACCTTCTTCCGGTTTCAAAACCAAAGGGGAACCTTCTCCGGTATATTCAACAATTATTTTTTTAGAATCAATTACTTTTAGTCCGTCTAGAAAATAATTGTAGTTTAATGACACCTGGAAGGGTTCATTTTTGAGAATTGAGGCGATCGAAGAGTGAATTTCGCCCTTGTCTTGGTTTTGAGCAGAAATAATTGTTTTATCTGTTCGAGCTTCGATTTTTATATCAAAAACGCTCGAAGAAAAAAGACTTGAGAGCTTTATTTGTCGCTGGAGATCGTCTTTATTAAATAACGCTCGAGAAATAACATTATTGGGAATTATTTTTTTATAGTCGGGGTACCGACCTTCAATTAATCTCGAGAGGACGTTAAATTCTCCACTCTTAACCAAGATTTGATTCTCCGAGACAAGAATTTCCAAGTCTTCATCTAAATCGCCAATAATTCGAATTAATTCATAGATTGTTGCCCGCGGTACAATTACTTCAAAATTAGATTCATTTTTCTGATTTAAAGATATCTCGGCCAATCGAAAACCATCCGTGGCCGCAAAGGTTATTCGATTTGGGGTTACTATCCCGAAAACCCCCGTTAGCTCCGGCCGAGTTTCTGAAATTGACGTTGACTCAACAACGCAATTCAGGGAATTCTTTAGCGTCTGACTGTTGATCAAAACTATCTGATTCGATTTTACTGTTGGAATGATTGGAAATTCATTGGTCTCGAAACCAAGAATTTGGGTTTTAAAATTTTCTGAATTTACCAGGAGGGTGTTTTTTTTGGTTGTCAGAGTAACTCGATCATCGGAAATACTCTGCATAAAATCGGTTATAATTCTCGCCGGAACGGCAATCTCTCCTTCGGCTTCAATTTTAGCCCCGATCCAATAATTAACCCCGATCTCCAGATTGGTTGAACTTAGTCGCAATCTCCCCTGCTCGGTCCGGATAAGAATGTTGGATAATATGGGCAGGTTAAGATTTCTGGATATAATTTTTTCCGTTGCCTGGAGTGCTTTTAAAAAATTATTACGGTTTACGGTAACAGTCATGGATTTAAATTATTTTATATATGTATTAATTACTATTATTAGCTCTGTGGATATGCGGATATCCTAGTCAAAATACACGGGAATTCAAACGGATCGGGTTGTTTCTAATGTTGATAAACAGGGGGAGGCCGGGGATGAATTTTTGACGTTCCACCGGGCCTGGTTTTTAATCGTTTAAATTACCCAAACTTGTCTCCAATTATCCCCAGGGTTTTCCCCGAGTTTTACCCCAACTATACACAGGGGTTAAGTAGTTAGGGTTTCAAACGACTGATAAATTCGCTCCTTTATTAAAATCAATTCTTGCTTTGTTGCCTCACTCTCACGCTCCTCTTTTTGAATTTTTTCGTAGGCATGAATCACAGTAGAGTGGTCTCGCCCTCCAATTTTTTGGCCAATTTCTGGAAAGGAGGCTTTGGTTTCTTCGCGGAGTAGATACATGGCAATCTGGCGAGGTCGAACTACTTCTTTTTTTCGACTTCGTTTGGCTAAGTCGATTTGCGTTATGCCATAGAAGTCGGAGACAGCTTTAAGAACGGCTTGCGGGGTTGTTTTCTTGAAAGGAGTATTGATGTAGGTTTGGAGAAATTTTTTAACTTCTTTTAGATTAGGTACGCGATTGTAAATTTGACTGACGGCGATGATACGATTTAAAGCCCCTTCGAGTTCGCGGATATTTTTTTGGATATTTGTTGCGATATAGCCAAAAACTTCCTCGGGAACCTCGAAACCGCGTTCCTTTGCCTTGAGCTTAAGGATTGCCAAACGAGTTTCTAATTCTGGAGGGCTAATATCGGCGATCATTCCCCCCTCAAACCTAGAGCGCAGACGCTCTTCAATAGCCGGAATGGCTTTCGGGGCCCGGTCTGAGGATAAGACGATCTGCTTGTCTTTTGCGTGGAGCTCGTTAAAGGTTGAAAATATTATCTCTTGAGTTTTTTCTTTACCGGCGATGAACTGAATATCGTCGATCATTAAGACATCATAGTGAGAGTATTTTTTCTTAAGGTCTTCGATATTTTTATTTTTTATACTCTCGACGATATCGGCCGTGAGTCGATCCGAAGGAATATAGAGAATTTTTTTTGTGGCGTTATTTTGGAGAATTTCATTCCCAAGAGATTGCAGTAAGTGGGTCTTGCCAAGGCCGACCCCGCCGTAAATAAAAAGAGGATTATAAACGCGACCTAAATTCTTAGTGATAGCCAGACAAGCTGCATGTGCCAGTTCGTTATGAGAACCGACGACAAACGATTTAAAAGAATAGCGTTTATTTAAATTGGTTAGGCGGTCAACATCAACCAAGACCCGCTCCTCGACCTCGCTCTCGTTAATTAATCGAGAGAAATCCTTTTTATATAAATCGCTCGGAGCGCTAGCGGTTCCAATATGGTACTTTACTTCGCGAACCGCCGGTTCAAGTTTACACAGAGAGGTTACAATCTGACGGTGAAATTTGTTTTCCAACCACTCTTTTACGAAAGCATTAGGAACACTGATAATAATCCGACGATCTTCCTTTGAAACAATTGAGGTGTTTTTAAACCAAGTAGTAAAATTGGCTCTAGAAAGGGACAATTCCATCTCTCCCAGCACCGCTTTCCATAACTCCTCTTTGTTCATTGTAAGCAGTATAAACTATTTCTTTAGGAATAAAAGTCGGCCGAATCGGGGGGAAAGTTTATAAGGTGTTCACAAAAAGTGGATAAGAATACAGAGCTAATTTTGGCGAAGAATCGTTTTTGACGAATAAAAGTTTTAATATTATACTGGGGAGCAACATGAAATCAACGACCTATCGACCAAAGAAAAAAAAGCGAGCTAAAACTCATGGCTTCAAGTCGCGAATGCAGACCAACTCAGGTCGAAAAGTTCTAAAGCGCCGCCGTCAAAAGGGTCGAAAGGCTCTGACGGTTTAAATTTTTGATTGGGAAAAAGTCAAAAATAAAAAATCAGCAAGTCGTCTCTCTAATTTATAAGAAAGGGGAAACCGTCCGAGGCAAATTTTTCTTTATAAGTCTTTATAAAAACGAGAGTCTTAAAAATCGATTTGCCTTTATTGTCCCCAATAAGGTGATCTCGAAGGCTCCGGCCAGAAACAGACTTCGTCGCCAACTTCGGTATTTTTTTGAAAATAATAAGGCTCTGATTCCGCCCAACACTGATATAATTGTTACGGCCCGACCCGGAGTCGGGGGGTTAGACTATAAAGAAATAAGTCAGGAATTAACCGGTTTAATTAAGAGAACAAAGAAATGAAGAAAGTTCTAATAAAAATAATAGATTTATATCAAAAGTATTTTTCGCCGGACCACGGTTGTCTGCCGACCAACCCACATACAGGCTGTCGTTTTTACCCATCCTGCTCCCAATATACGAAAGAGGCTATCGTTCGAAAAGGTCCCGTTCGGGGGTTAATTTGGGGCTGTTGGCGAATTCTTCGCTGTAATCCCCTAGCCCGGGGCGGGATTGATTTAGTCAGATAATTTTATGAGTTTTTTATTTAACGAAGTTTTATATCGACCGATATTCAATGCCCTGATTTTTATTCACAACTTTCTGCCGGGGGATGATTTTGGCTTGGCGATAGTGGTTTTAACCTTGATTATCCGGTTAATTTTTACACCGTTCTCAATCAAGGCGATTACCTCCCAGAGAAAGATGGCCGCTATCCAACCGAAAGTGAAGGAAATCCAAGAGAAATTTAAACACGACAAACAACTCCAGGCCCAAAAGATGATGGAATTATATAGGATTGAAAAGATTAACCCCATGTCGGGATGTTTGCCCCTGATTATCCAAATCCCGATCCTATTTGCTCTTTATAGAGCTTTTCTGAACGGGTTTAACCCTGAAAATTTAAAGATTCTCTACTCTTTTGTTCAGAATCCGGGAGTCTTAAATAGTATTTCTTTCGGCTTTTTAGATTTATCGGTCGCCAACCGGTTCTTGGCCATTCTTACCGGGGCGCTCCAATTTATCCAATCAAAGATTAGCCTTAGTCAGCAAGGCTCGGGTGAGGGCGCAAATCAAGCTATCGCGGCTATGGGGAAACAAATGACCTACTTCTTCCCGTTTCTGATCGTTGTTATCGGTTGGAATCTTCCCGCCGGTTTGTTACTCTATTGGTTAACGACAACGGTTTTTTCAATCGGTGAGCAATTTTATATTAAAGTTAAAGTAAAGCATGTCTAAAGAACACGACGAAAAAATTATTGAAACGACCCAAAAAATTATGGATTTTATGAAGATCCAGGCCGGCGTCTCTATCCAAGAGAATGATTTGGGTGAAGATAAGATAAAGATTGTAAATATTGAGGCCCCGACGGAATCGGGGGCTTTAATCGGAAAGAATGGCCAGACTATCCAATCGCTCGAACACGTTATTCGCCTAATCGCCAAAAAGGGAGTCGAGCTGGAGGCAAATTTTATTATCGACGTGAACAACTATCGAAAGTCGCGAGTGGACTATTTGGTTAACTATGCTCGAGGGGTCGCCGCCGAGGTTAAAAATACTCATCGAGCCAAGGCCCTATTCCCGATGCCGGCTCACGAACGCCGGATTGTTCACATGGAGTTGGCGGCCCATGGCGAATTGGAAACAGAGAGCGTGGGCGAAGAACCGCGTCGCCGAATTGTGATTAGGAAAATCTCAATTTAATTGAGGTGAAGGCGATAAACAAAATTATCTCGAGAATTTATAAAGAAGAGGTCCTCCCCATTGTTCCCCAAAAAGGGACTTTTTATCTGGAAGCGATCATACTTTGTCGCCCCCAATAACTGCTCACTTTGATTGTCTAGGGGAGACCAAGCCATGATCGCCTCACTATCACTGAAGTAATCTGATCGGATCGGCTCATTGGGCGGATTTTCCGCAACAGCGCAATAAACGCGCGTCTCCTGGGGAGAGAAGGCACACTTTTTCGCAAAGGCCGGAAAGGGGGCGATATATTCTTTGCCCGCATCCAGATCCAAGAGGTGGAGTTCCAGGCCGATGGGGGTAAAAGTCGAGAACAGAATTAACTTACCGGAAGGCGAAAAAAGGATCTCTAGGCCAATTTTGCTGGTAATAACCCGAGACAGTTTTTTGTTTTCGATATTTACAAAAAATAGATCCGTCGGGCTAGAGGCCGAAGTTATGGGCTTGAAAGCAATAATATTAGTCTGGGGCCAGAAAATCTCCAGCTCGTTCATTCTGGTTTTGAAGATATTTTTATAGCTTGAGCCATCTGGTGCGCCGACGCTGATACTCCCCTCGTTGGCGCCGGGGTCAAAGAAACTATAGGCGATTGATTCTTTGTCCGGAGAGAAAGCAATATTGCCGATTTGCGAATGAAGTGGAGTTGTCTTTCGGCTTTTCGCGTCGTAGTAGAAACTGCCACCGGTTGGGCCGTCAGCCTTATAGATAAAACTTCCTTCATTTTTAGCCCAGACAACGTGGCTAATATTGCCGAGACCTTCTTGGAGTATCTTTGTTCCGCCTGAGACAGAAGATTGGAGGAGTTGCCCTTCTCGATTGACTTGGATAATTTCCAAGCCTTTTGAATCGGCTGCCCGGGTAGATTCACTGTTGAAGCGACTAAAGGGCGCTTTCTTCAAAATAGAGAGGGAGCTTAGAGAGATTGGCTCAGAGAGGTTTGCCAAAGAGTCAGATTTCTCTTTGATAAGATAAACTCCGCCTAAAAAAAGAAGTGTGATAGTAGTGATGACGATTAAGCTGTTATTCATGAAAATTAAATTTTAAACTCGGTTGCGACTTGTTGGGCTGTTTCAGCCAGTGCTTGGTAGAGTTTCTTTTCATCTCGATAAGTCAGATAAACTCCAATCAGCATCCAGGGAATAATATTTAAGATCGGGGCGATATCGGCTACCGCGATGAGGAGAAACCTCCACACCGGACTCTTTCGAGCGGCGCGGACAACCTTGAGAGAGGAAACGACCCCACCGCGAAGCTTCCCGGCGATATTTTTTATTAATTGCGGAGAGCGTCCCGAGTACTGAATTTTTCGAAGGAGCTTCGAGGACTTAAAGGCAAGTCTTTCCAACTGAAGCGCTTTTAATCGGACAAGGTCGAGCCCCTCATCAAGATTCTCCTGATACTTTTTAGCGCTTTTGTATCGCACGTCGCCGAACCAAAGAATAAAAGAAATAATCGCTATTCCGACAAATGAAATTAGGATGGTGACAGCCAGACCCGAACCGCTTAGATTCAAAAATATTAAAACAGCGTCAAAAAAGATTGCGATTAAAAAAAGCAAACCATATTTAAATCGAGAGGGTCGCTTAAAACGCTTACTTTTTTCGATCAAGTCGGCAACCGCTCTTTCAAGTCCAGCGACTTCTTGTTCTAAGGCGAGCGCTTCTTGAAGGTTTTTTTGATTTTCAAGGGAATTAAGGGGTTGGGTTGGCTGGGGCATTTTTTTTGTTCCACTCTTCTTTGGCCGCCTGAATTTCTAAGATTTGACGGGGGTCAGAAGTGATGATTTGGTCCTCGCTATAGGAGGCGACGACCCGGATTCCAACGTGATTTGTCCCAGCGAAGAAAAGGCCGTGACCAACTCGAGCCTCGAGTAAGAAAAATTTTTCAGCGTCGGTTAAATTAAAAGTTTCTTGAACCAGATCGATTGAAGAGGCCGATTGTTTCATTAGGATTTGGAGAGAAGAGTTTGAAATAATCGGTTTGCCATAGGGCGAGTTCATAAAATCGGGGATATCTTGAGAGATAGTGGTGAGCCCCAAAAAATATTTTCGAGCGCGCTTGGCAATATTCAGAAGGAACGATCCGCCGATGTCGTATTTTAGGAGCCACCAGGCCTCATCAACAACGAGGATGCGTTTTCGAAGTTGTTTTCGAACTTGCGTCCAAATGTAGTTTAAAACGACGTACATGGCGATGGGGCGAAGCTCTTCTTCCATATCGCGAATACTAAAAACCACAATTCGGTTATCAAGTTGAATATCCGTTGCGTTATTCAAAAAGCCCGCGAAAGAGCCGGTGGTGTATTTTTTAAGTCGGACCACCAAAGAATCGGAGCCGGTCATCCCCTGAAGAATATTTTGAAAATCAGACATGAGGGGCGGTTCAATTTTGGAAAAATCCGACTCGGGCGTGATGTCTTTAATAGCGTAGGTTTCGTGAAGGGCCTCGTCAATGATAGATTCTTCTTCCGGCGTAACGTCGCCAAGCATTAATTTAATTAAGCCACTAAGATTCAGAATATGGCTTCTAAGGACATCGTTGTTATCTTCGCCTTGGATGGCTTGGGGCAAGTCAAAAGGATTAATGTGGTTATCGGAGCCGATAGAAATATTAATATTTGTTCCCCCAACGGTTTCAGAGAGATATTGATATTCATTTTCAGGGTCGATAATAAAAACCTCCGTTCCTATCATCAAAGAGCGGAGAATTTCGAGTTTAACCGCATAACTCTTTCCCCCGCCGGATTTTCCGAAGACCACGGTGTTGGCATTCTCGAGATTAAAGCGATCAAAAAGGATCAGGGAGTTATTGTGGGTATTAATCCCGTAGAGAATCCCCTCCTCCGAGGTGAGGTCGTAGGAGACAAAGGGGAAGAGCGACGAGGCCGGCTCGGTATTTAAAGAAATATGATCATTCAGGACATCGGTGTCGAGCGGTAGGGTTGATTGAAACCCTTGCTTCATTCGAAAGGTGGATTGGCGACTGTAGATTAATTGAGAATCCAGGAAACTCTTTATGCGGGCCTCGGTCTCATCAAGTTCTTTCGTAGAATTTTCGTAAATAGTAATATAAACTCCAATCTCAAAAAATCGATCGGTCCCCTGCTGAAGCTTGTTTCGGAGAAGTTCAATATCATTGACCGCGGTGTCGAGTTTTGGGTTACTAACTTTTCCGGAGCTAGCCTCTTCAATCCGTTGAGCTTCTAGGCGCCCCAGTTTATCCCGGAGCTGTTTGAGGACGACCCCGGTTTCTTGGGGGTGAATGAAAATCGAAATATCAAAGGCGCGATCAAAATTTACAATGGGCGAGAACCAATTAGTATTTAAATAACGCGGGTAGGTCGCGATAAAGAGCGTGCGGGTAAAGCGTTTCCCCAACTGAAGAGCGTTCGGGGTGATTTCAATGGCTGAGGGCGCCAGAAAATCGTCGATTGAAAGGAGGGTGTCGATTTTTTTGTCTTTTTCTTTATCCATTATAAATTTTGAAAAATATTGTTTTTAACTCTTCGGCTTGGAGTTGGCGAGTCTTTAAACCCAGCCCGGCCAAGCCCGACATCACTAAGTCGGCGCGCTGATTGAGTTGCGCCTGATAGCCATCGAACTGCTCCGACGCCAATGCGGCCTCACCCTTGCCGGAGGAGCCCAAAATTGATTTAAAGCCGGAGAGAAGCCCCGCCTTCTTTGATTTAATATTTTTAGCCTCAATCAGGTAAAAAGGGACAACGATAAAAAACTTTTTCGACATAATGTTGGCCAGTTCCGTCAGGCTACTAATAAAACGCTTGTACTCGACCGCCTGGACTTGAAGAAGCTCGTTCTCGATCTGATCGATATAACGATCTAAATTGACGATATAGGAATTAATGTTTAATTGACGGGATTGAATATTAATTTGAATTGGAAAATCAATCGAATTTAAAAACCCCTGAAAGGCTTGGATAATCGCCGTCTGTTCGTCACGAGACTTTAGTTCAAAATTGATGGAGCTGACTTCAATCACCGATCGAAGGGAGCTGTCTTTCAGGATAATCGAATATTCTCTAATTTCGGCGATATCGATGAAATCCGTCGTATTGGTGCTCTTTTTTTTAACGGGTTTTTGGGGTTTATTCTCTTTGGTCATAAAGTTTAATTGTCTGGGAATCAACTTGTTTTTTAGGCTGGAAGAGAAAGCGCTTATTTTCGGTTAAATATTTGAAGGCATAATAAGCATATCGAGGTAACGGCGTATTGCCAACCTTTAGAAAGGCCAAGGCTCCGGCGATAACCAAGATCGGTCCGCCGATCAAGAAGGTAATCAGGAAGCTCTGAGAACCGACGAAGATAATAAAAACAATCGAAACTCCGCCGGCTACCCAAAGAAACTGTTTTAGGGTTAGCGGGCCGACGATTTTCTCCTCGGTGTCAATAAATTGGGGAACTTGAAACTGCATAAATGATTAAGCCTCACCTTTACGGAGGTTGATAAGGTTGCGGTTACGGACTGTGTTTTTATAGGATATATTTCCGGCAATTGTTGGGTTGTTGATGGCTGAGAGAGGATCAAATGAGGTCGCCGGGGCGGACTTTTCTAACTCGCCGGTCTTTGGGTCCAATTTTTCCAGAGCGCCCCCTATTATTACGCCATGAGTTTGGAGATCAGTTATTGGTGTGGCGCCAGCACCCTCGACGTCGTTAATCAATTCATCAAGTATCTTTGTTTTATGCTCGGGGTTGCCACTTTCTTCTATTTTTTCTCGGAGTCTCTGGACGAATCGGGCTCTCGGACTATTATTGTCGGTGCCGCCACTTATCGTCTTTCTCGGATCCCCGTCGCCCTTTAGCCGGGCAATTTTATTAAACATTGCCACTCTAAAATGCCAGTAGGCCTCTTGCTCATCCGGCGTACCATAGGGATCGCCCCAAACGCTTTCTGGTAAATCGGCGATCTCGTCTGTTTTCTGTATCGCCAGATTCAGAGCACTTATTTTTGCCGTCTCATAGGCTCTCCTTAATTTGTCTAACTCGGCCGGGTTCCTACTTGCTAGGGGCAGGGCCAGTTGTTTCGTGCGCTCTGCATCAAATTTTTTCTTAGCTATTTTTCTGTTCAACTCACCAACATACTTTGGTGTCGCTGAAGCCATGCTTTTTATGTACTCCTTATTGTCCTTCGGGCTGACAAACTTCAAAACTTCTTCTAGCTCGGCAACGCTAGAAATCTTAGCCGCCGCTTTTTTGTTGTCCTTTATGTTTCTTACGGCGGAACGGCGAGCCTCTACCCCCCCAGCGGTAGTTGTTAGAAAACTGAAGTCACCCTTAGCTAGGGCAATGTTAGCAACATCCTCGGGCTTAATTCCTTCGTACTTACTCTCTTCGACGGCTTTCAGATAGTCGCCTAGGGCGGCTTGGCTGCGGCCACCCAATTTTTGGGCCGTATCGGTCAAGACTTCGGCGTCGTTAAAGCCCAACCGGGCGGCAAGGTTACGATAGCCCAAGCCCTCGGCTGTTCGGGGGTCGGTATTTTTGGTAATTTCCTTAAGTCGATCAGCCGAAATTTTACCGACCTCATATTGTTTCTTATAGATCTCCTCTTTCTCTTTGGCTTGTTTGGCCAATTCCTTCCCGCGGGCGTCACGATCGCCAAAGATTTGGGCCACTCCAGCCTTTCGAAGATCAGCGCGATCACTTCCGCCGATTTTGCCGAAGAGGCCCTCTTTGGCAATCTGAGCGGCCTTGGCTTTAACCCCTTGCTGAACTCCCTCGGTGATGGTTTGAACCCCGGAGTATTTATAAGCGCCAGCGAAGGTCCCGCTTCGGATACTATTGAAAACACTGGAGGCTCCGCTACTGGCGTAAGAACCAAAATTCAGCGAGGCTTTTATCCCCCAAATTAATATAAAGATCGTTAAGAGGTAAAAGAAGATACTTTGGAAACTAAAGCTGGCTAGCCCGACAAAAGTTTCGTCGGTACCCGAGATTAATCCGGAGCTGATGGTCGCGCGTTGTTGGAAGAGGATCATACTGACCAGCAAAAACATTAAATAAATCGGCAAGAAGAAAACCCAGCCGATAAACTTTTCCCGCCACTGATCAAACAAGGTTTTTGTTGAGGGCAAGACGGCCGCGGCGAAGGCGATCGGCGAGGCGATTATTAGAAGCCAAAGAATAAAAATTCGAAAGATAACAAAGGCGGTGGCGGCGATTAAAGTTAAAACCATCACAAGAACAAAAACAAAATTAACAATACCGATAAAACTTAAATTTAAGACCTGCTTTGTCTCGGTTAGGCCTAAATCAGTCAAGCTCTGTACTCCGAAGATTTTATTGACCCCCAGATTGCTTCCGATCTGGCCGGCGATGTCCCCAATGCTTCGGATGAAAAAATGGGTAAAGACGTTTGAGAAGTCAATAACCAAGTGGGTAATCGGCAGGCTAAAATTTATTAGAACGGCGGCGACGATAAAACGAGTTAAAAGTCCCCCCTCGCGAATGGTGTAGCCCTTAACGTTAAAAATGGTTCCAAAGGCGATGATTGTCAGGATCAAAATGAAGAACATGTTGACAAAATCTCGGACCGACTTCCAAATTTCTCGAACAACGGTGGCATCTTGAAAATCGAGAACTCGAACGGTTTTATCAAAAACGTTTATAACCCAATAGGCAATCTCCCCGCCGATAGCGATACTTTGGATGTACTCGTTGAGCTTGTACTTCACTCCGGCGGTAATAGCAGAATTGGCTATTCCCACACCGCAACTGAGTCCGCCTATGAGGCCGGGACTGGTACAATCAGCCACGGCTTGCTGAGGCCAAATGGAACTTGTTATTGAAACAACCAGAAAAAGGATGACAAGACTGACTATTATTTTTTTATTTTTGTCCCTAAACAAAAACATAAAGATTTATTTAAATATCAAACGCGCATTGATCCTGACAGGCCCTCCGAGCGCTACTCCTACAGGTAGCCTCATTTGAGGCGGTGCTACAGGCTGATTCGCGAATATTTAGACAGTTTTGGACGCAGGTCTGAACCCCCCGCTGGGTGGCTTGGTTTAGAGATTCGTTTCGAGACTCGACTTGGGTGGTGTCATTCAGAGTCAGATTGGTCAAGTCGACGGGCAAGAAAGAGGTCAGGCGAGCATAGGCGGCGTTGATCACCCCGGTGATAACCTCGGAAAGTTCATCACTGCTGGTGAGCCAGTCGAATTGACTGTCCACGGTTCGGGCGCCGGCTTCCGTTAGAATTTGAGCGGGCGTGACGACGTTGCCCAATAAAAGACATTTGGTTTCACCGGTCTTAACATTGCCATGGAGGCGATCGGAATTGGCGCGACAGTTTCCCCGACTGCTGATAAAGCCGGTGCTCCGCGTCTCGCTGGTGTCGGCCTGACTCTCCAACCCTTTTTGTTTAGCCAGTTCATCGAAAGACAAGGCGGTTAGCCCCAGAACGTTATTTTGGGGCTCGACAATTCGCTTGAAAGTTTCCCAGCCCCCACCCTTTAGGAAATCTTCTTGATAATCCGCGTAGACCTCTTTGGGGATAGTACAGCGACTTCGAACTTGGAAACTATCCTCGCCACCCCCCTGAAGGATTGAGGCGAACTGACCGATGTCAAGTGGGGTACCGTTCTGGGCTCCAAAGATCCCCCCGACCACCCCGCGGAGTTGCTCACAGACAATTTGCCGGTCAATGACGTAGCGGAGTTGAGACAAGAAAATACTCTGGCCTCGACGGTCCGAGTCCAAGATAAACTCTCGCCAGTTTAAGACAAAGGCCGGCTGGCCATCTCGACCGGCGCCTTGAATGACGTCTAAGACTTGGTTGCTGACGGTGTTAAGCAGATTGGCCGCGATAACCCGAGCGACAACGTCAAGGCTGTATTCTTTTGTGGCGTAGTAGAAGTCGGTTCCCTCGGCCGACTGGGGGTTGGTGGGGGCGACAAGGAAGATTAACGCGGAGATTAAAATCAACGTGCCCGCTAGTATCTTTTTTAAATTAAAAACCATTTAACGTTTGGAAGAGTTCTTCATTAGGATTTTTTAAATTTTCAGCCTTGATTTTTTCGGCAATTTGGCTAAACAAAGGTTGACTGTCGAGATAGAGCCCCTGCAGGCTGGAAAAAGCGATCAACATTTTAAAGGGGTCGTTACCGCTCAGGGCAATGGACCGGTGATGGATCTCGGCTCTTTTAATGAGATCTAAACTTTTCTCTTGGAGGGCCAACCAATTTTGCGGAACGGGTATTCCCAGAAGTTGATTATAGGCTCCTTCGAAGGCGAGGGCATACCCCAAGAAGGTACCGCGGATTGCGGCCGTGTCCTCGCTGGTGAAGCCGTTGCTACCAATAGCGGAAAAGAGGCGGTTAACTACTTGAGGTTGGCCGGTGATGACATTGGCAAGGTTATCCCGAAGAACGTCATTAAGTTTGTTTAAATAAGCTTGCTGATCGGCTGGAGAGCTAGAAGTTATCTGATGATCTAAATTTTGGACTCGGGAGTTACCCAAGACGCCGATGGTATCAACGATGGCCGAGAGGGTCAGATCATCAACGGATTTGTTAAAAGTCAGATCACTTGCCTGATTACTCAGGTCGCCGGCGGCAATTCCGGAAACAATCAAGCTGGCGATATTTTGGGTCAAATTTCCTTGGCTGATACTGTTTTTTGTCAGAAGATCGCCCTCTTGGCTATTAAGCGGGTCATGACCGGAGAGGACTTCTTCACCATCTAAAAACCCATCGCCGTCGGTGTCGGGGTTGTAGGGGTCGGTAGTCCAAAAAGCTTCATCTTGATTGGAGAGGCCGTCGCTGTCGAAATCGTCGCTCTCTTGATAGTTGCGAGCCACGGGTGTGGGTTGGGCGATAGCGACGTCGAATTGACTACTGAGAATGAAATAGACTCGAACCCCGACAAAGCCGACGGCAAGAATTAAGATAGTCAGTGAAATCTTTATGGTCCTATTCATCTTTTGCTTTTTTGGATCGATGATTGTTTAGAAAAATTAGCATCAATATACCTAAAATAACCACCAAAAGTGGTTTATCACCAGTTCTATTGTACCACGTCTGTTTAGTATTTAGGGGGACTTGCTCTGTTAATATCTGCGGGGCTGAATCGGGGCTGATTTTTAGGAGCTCCCCGCTTGACCCCAAGAAATAAGAGAGCCCAAAATTGGTGCTAAAAACTACCGAGCGCCCCTGTTCCGCGGCGCGCATCCGGACAATGTTCAGGTCCTGATTAATCAAGGAGCGATTGCCTCGAAATAGGCCGGTGCTGGATTGGATAACAATCAGCTCCGCCCCATTTTTGGCTAGCGCTCTCGAGAGTTGGGGCGAAAACATCTCGGAACAAACCAAGGTGCCAATCTGGCCGGCCTCGGTTTGTTTGGGAGTAAAATTATTTTCACCCTGACTGTAGAAATGCGCCGCATCTAGATTTTGGCGGGCCGTCGGGGAAAGACTTCGGGCTACCCAATTTAAAAGATAGGGCAAATACTCCCCGCCCGGAGTTAGAAGGCGTTTGTCGCTGGTCGCGACAATGCCCGACTTAGAATCTAAGACAATGGTTTTTGAAACCGTTTCCGAGCCGGTCTCTATTCGAGAGTGATCAATTAGCGTAACGGGGTCATCAAAAAGTTGGTCAAAAAAATTTGGCAAGTTATCGGGGTTGATGACCAAGGGTAAATTTCGGAAAAAGTCAGAATTTTCTGGGAAAACGATAATCTTGGATGACGGAGTTTCTCGCAGAGTTCCAACTAGGCGGAGTTGCTCTTCAAGCCGGAGGAGCCGGTCACTGGGAGTGTAATTTTCTTTGATCTCATTTTGAGTTTGAATGATACTGACTTGTATTGTCGGATGAGATTTTGGCGCTGGGATATCGGGCGTAAATAGGATGAAGCCGATTATTAGAACAAGGGCTAGGGTTCGGATCTTTGGGAGAGTATTTTTTAGAGAGGTGGCCTTGAAAATCCGATAGATGGAGATATTCACTAAAAGGATAACCAAGGTGACGAAATAGATGCCCCCCATCGAGGCCAGCTGTCGGAAAAAAGCGCTGGGGGCGACTAGATAAGCCGGGTTTCCTAGGGTCCAGTGGGGCCCGAGACTGGATTGACTTCCGGTCCAGAACAAGCCAAAGCCCCAAGCTCGGAGCCACTCGGTCAGGACGAACAAAAGCGCCCAGACCAAGAGTTGATATTTTTTAGCTGTTAGTTTTTGGGCCAGTCCCCCACTAATCCCCCAGAAAATCGCCATAAGCCCGGCGCTACAGAGATAAATAAAGCCGATAACCAAAAACCCCGTGAATTTACTGGCAATTCCCAGGGCCTCGGGTGGGTAAAGGGCCCAGAGCCAGTTAAATAGAATTAAGAAATAAGTGGCTCCGGCAACAACCCCACCCCAAAAACCGGCCCGGCCGGTTTTTTCTCGGAAGAAGAAAATCAGGAGCGGTAAAAATCCGACTAGGGCCAAAAACCAAAAATGAGGAAAGTTCAGGGCTAAGCCTAGAAGGCCTCCCGTTAAAATTGGGAGGAGATATTTTTTGTGAGAGTTTCCCATTCGTGGATTGTTAGAGTCTCGGCCCGGCGCTGAGGCTCGATATCGGATAATTTTAAAAATTTCTTGGTTTGAATTTTAGTTAGACCCAAGCTGGTTAAATTGTTGATAAGCTGTTTTCTCTTTTGAGAGAATCCGGCTCGGGCTACTTTAAAAAACTGCTCGCGTTCCCGTCGACTGCGATTTATTGTTGGCCGAATAAGAATCAGGGCGGAGTCAACTTTGGGTTTGGGCCAGAAATTATCTCGCTTTATTATTTTTATGATTCTGGCCTCGGCAAAATATTTAATGCTTGTTGCCAAGAGATTACTTTTGGGGGGCTCGGCCTTTATTCTCTGAGCGACCTCTTTTTGAATAATTAGGATGACTTTTTCCGGCACGGGCCAATCCTCCAAGATGGTTCGGAGGAGAAAGGAGGTTAGATAATAAGGGATGTTTCCAATAACGCTGTAACCGCCATCGGTAAATTCTTTGGCCGGCTGGTATTCTAAAATGTCGGCCGTTTCAATGCGGATTTTTTCTTTGGCCCGAAATTGACTTTTCAGAAAGTCGGCCAGCCTTGGGTCTTTTTCGACTCCGATAACTTCGGCTCCCGCCTCGGCTAGTTTTTCCGTGATCGTCCCCAGCCCGGGGCCGATCTCGATTATTTTTTGGCCGGGCTCAATTTCGGCCGTTTTGATAAGGTCATTGTAGATATCCGGGTTAATGAGAAAATTTTGACCCAAAACTTCGTTGGGTGCCCCCCCGATTTTTTCGAGGCTCTCTTTTATGAAATTAATAATTGATGACATCGTCGTAGCTTGAAGCGTCACTTAGGCCCAAGTCAACGTCGGGTTCCGAGAGGGTATGGTGGACAATGTTTTCCGGGATCTCGAAGATAAAACGTGAGGGTAAATTCAACTGGGTCGTACCATAAAGGGTCCGCTTCTTGCAGTAGGTTAAAAAAAGGTTTTTCTCGGCTCGGGTAATCCCGACATAGCAAAGGCGCCGTTCTTCCTCGAGCTCTTGGCGGTTAATTAAGGATCGACTGTGAGGGAAAACCCCCTCTTCCATGCCAACCATAAAAACCGCCGGGAATTCTAAGCCTTTGGCGGCATGAAAAGTCATCAGGGTAATTTGATTCTCATCTTCATCAATGGCGTCACTGTCTTGAACCAGAGCGACTTCTTCCAAAAATTGACGCAAGCCCTCTGGCGTGGGTTGGCCATCAAATTTTTTTAGAACCGAGAATATTTCTCGGATATTTTCCCAGCGATCTTCGCCCTCGTTACTGCCGTCGCGAATATAACCGGCATAGTCGATCTTTTTTAAGAGCTTCCGAACAAGCTCGGAGACGTTGACCTCAGCCCGCAGGGCGTCGACACTTCTAAAAGTTTCTATAAGTCCGGCAACCTTCTTGGCGGGTCCGGCCCCGAGCTTGGCGAGGTTTTTGTCGAGGTGATCTAAAATCGAGGTTTCATTTTCGTAGTCCCCCATCAATTTGTTGAGGGTGGCCTTTCCGATTCCGCGGGCCGGGATGTTGTAGATTCGGCTGAAGGCAATTAAATCAAAGGGATTGGCGATGATCTTTAGGTAAGCAAGAACATCCTTAATTTCTCGGCGCTCATAAAAAGCGGTGCCCCGCGCGATCTTATAGGGCAGGCCAGCTCGAAGCAGGGCCTCCTCCAAATATCGAGATTGGGCGTGGGTTCGGTAGAGAATGGCGATTTGCCGAGGATTGAGGCCGTCCTCTTGAAGTTTTTTTATTGTTTTAATGATGAACCGTCCCTCTTGACGCTCATCCGCGGCTTGTTGGATGAAAATCTGGTCACCGGAGTCATTCTCCGTCCAGAGTTCCTTTTTAATTTGGTTGTCATTATTGGCAATCAAGACCGAGGCGGCTCGAATTATCGCTTGGGTGGAGCGATAATTCTGATCTAAAGTGATAACTTTAGCCTGAGGGTAGTCGCGCTCAAAGGTCAGAATATTTCGAATATCCGCTCCACGCCAACTAAAAATGCCCTGAGCGTCGTCGCCGACTACCAAGATATTATTGTGCGCTCTGGCGATTAAACGCACGAAAGTATAGTTGGCCTTATTCGTGTCTTGAAATTCATCGATCATTAAATACTTAAAGGTGTTTTGATAACGCTTTAAAACATCGGGATATTTTTCAAAAATCTCGACCGTCAACATGATCATATCGTCAAAATCCAGAGCTTGATTTTGTCTTAGTTCTTTTTGATATTGGTTGTAGACCTGATTAACCACGTGACCAAAAAAATCGAGATTGGTCTCGGCTTGTTTTTCGGCCGTGATAAGCTCGTTTTTTAAATTCGAGATCTTTCCGAGGATGGCGCGCGGATGGAACTGTTTGGAATCAATATGCTGGGCCTCCATCACTTTTTTAATTAAACCTAATTGGTCCTCCGTTCCGTAGACAGAGAAGTTGGGGCTGTAGCCTAGCTGTTCAATCTCGGCCCGAAGGATTCGGCCACAAATTGAGTGGAAAGTGCCGATATGAGAGGAATTTTTTTGACCAACGATCTTTTTGACGCGCTCGCGCATCTCATTGGCCGCTTTGTTGGTAAAAGTTACGGCTAAAATATTTTCGGGCTGAACGCCGGTCGCAATGAGATAGGCGATGCGATGGGTTAAAAGTCGAGTTTTGCCCGAACCGGGGCCGGCGACCACCAAAACGGGGCCGGTGGTCGTCGTGACCGCTTCTTGTTGTTTGGCGTTAAGTTTTTTGAGGATTGTCTCGGGTTGCACCTCTTTACTTTAACAGACCCCAACCGTTGTTCAAATGAAAAAGATCCCTCGGCTTCAAAGGGGGGCCACCGCAGGCGGTGAATTTGAAGCCGAGGGGGTCACGAGAGTGAGAGTATGCCGCTCTCAAACTATTAATACTCTATTATTTTTGGTTCTTTATGTCAAAAAAATTCCCCACCAGTCGCGCTTTGTCCAAAATTAACGACTGGTGGGGGGGCTGAAGTGGTGGCTCCAACTTGCCCCCAATATAGCAGATCAAATTTCCTTGGCAAGATCACGTATTTCCCGGTAGCGAAAGCAGTTTCGACTATGGTCATTGACCATGCCGGTGGCCTGCATGTGGGCGTAAACAATTGTGGGGCCTAAAAATTTGAACCCTCTTTCCCTTAGATCCTTACTTATTTTTTCGGCCAGGGCTGTCTTGGCGGGTAGCTCTCGAGCCGATCTAAATCTGTTTTGAATCGGCTTTCCGTCAACGAACCCCCAGATATACTTGGAGAAAGTCCCAAATTCTTGGCGTATTTTTAAAAACTGTTGAGCGTTGTTAATGGCAGCCTTAATTTTGAGCCGATTTCGAATAATCGCCGGATCGCCTAGCAAGCGCCCAAAGTCTTTTTTATTGAACTTGGCCACCTTATTAAAGTCAAAATTGGCAAAAGCTTGTCGGTAACCTCCGCGTTTCTTCAAAATTGTTGACCAGCTTAGCCCGGCCTGAGCGCTTTCCAAGACTAAAAATTCAAAAATTTTCCGATCGTTAAAAATTGGCACGCCCCACTCCTTATCATGGTATCCTACATAAATTGGTTGCTTCTCCCAATTTTTGAGCCAATCGCATCTTTCCCGCATATTTTGTTTTCGGCTTAGTTATTCACCTATCGGCCGGGTATAAATTCCAAGGGGGCATAAACAATCCAGAGAGCGAGGAGGATGAATCCCCTTAGGGAGTTGAAGGCTATTGTTTTTTGAATATCTTTTTGTCGGGGTGCCGGGAATCGAACCCGGATTACATGACCCCCAGCCATGCGTAATAACCGTTATACGACACCCCGAATCTGACTTTTGTCGGGACACCCGGATTCGAACCGGGAGTCGCACGAACCCGAATCGTGCATGTTACCGTTACACCATGTCCCGAATTTTAGACTAGATCATTTATATCAAATAAAGATTCTAGCGCCAGCCCCGCTTGGGCCAAATTTTCTCGTGCCCCCTCGTTTCGATCGACAATGACAAGAGCCTGAACAACTTTCAACCCCTTTTCCTCCAAGGCTCTTTTGGTTTTAAGCAGTGAGGCTCCTGTTGTTGCTGTGTCATCTAGGATAACCGCTTTTTCACCAATTTTCACGGCGGGGCCTTCAACAAGATTTTTTAAGGCATGTTTCTTAGCCTCCTTGCGGACGAGCAACCCCTTGAGCTGTTTTTTCCGACGGGCTTGCTGATAGAGCAGAATTCCGCCAATCAGCGGGTCGGCCCCTAAAGTTGGTCCGCCAAGCACGGTTACTTCGGGCCTTATTTTCTTACTTAGTAGCTTGGTCGCTAAATATAATCCCAGCGAATTTAAGGTAAAGTTTCTCCCGTCGATATAAAGACTACTTTCCTTCCCGGTCGTCAGCTTAAAGTGTCCCCTTCGGGTTGATTTTTTGACAAGGCGAAGTAACCTTTCTCGATCACTTAACATAATATTTATCTTTCAACTCGGTCTCCTCTCTCTCGACCTCGGTTTTTATCCGGTCGGCGGCCTTGGCTAGATCAGCATCATTAACTTTGTTTAACTCCTTGGCCAACTCGGTTAATCTCTCGGGGGTATTTAAGCTTGGGTCGTCTAAAACTTGAGCGAATAAGCCTCTCAGGATTAGCCCGACTCTTGGGCCCGGCTTTAAATCTAAGATTTTCATCAGCTTGTCGCCGTCTAATTCTAACATCCCAACCGAGATTGGGTCGCGAGAAACCTTCTCCGCGATAAACTCCAAATGGCGGAGTTTGTAGGGCTTGGCCTTGGGCCGGCCCATGCCGATTCGGTCGGCTTCTCGAAGTTTTATCAGGTCATCAAAATTTTCTTTCCCGACCTTGGCTAAAAGTCGGCGGACGGAGCTTTCCGTGACTTCATCAACGGAGTAGTAAAATTGGTGTTGGCGGACTAGGTTAACGATTTTTTCAGTCTGTTTCTTGGGGAACTTAAGGCGTTCTAATATTTTTTTGACCATCCGGGCGCCAATGACTTCGTGGCCATAAAAGGTTGCCTCTTTCCCCTCGCCTCGTTTGGAACGGGGCTTGCCGATATCATGGAATAAGGCCGCGAGACGAATTTCTGTTGAAAAGTTTTGTTCGCTCGCATATTTTAAGGCGTTGACCAGATGTTCCCAGACGGTGTAGATATGGTTTTTATTCTGATCAATGCCGATCCCCTCTTCCAGCTCGGGGATGATAAACGCTAACAAGCCGGTTTCGCGAAGTAACTCGATACCTTTAACGGCTTGAGGAGATTGGATAATTTTCAGAAATTCATCTCGAATTCGTTCGGCCGAGATTTTCTTTAAGTCTTTAGCGTTCCGAACAATCGAAGTATAAGTTTCTCCCTCAATCTCAAAATCAAGCGTAGTCGCAAAACGAATCGCCCGCAAAAGACGCAGGGCATCTTCGCCAAAACGCTCCGCCGGCTCGCCAACGGTTCGAATCAATTTTGCCCGTAAGTCGGCTTGGCCGGAGAAGGGATCCGATAATTGTTCATCCCCGGCTACGGCCATGGCATTTATAGTGAAATCTCGCCGAGCCAAATCTTCTTCAAGTGTTTCCACGAATTTAACTTGGTCGGGGTGGCGCTGATCGGTGTAATTTTCCTCAACCCGGTAGGTGGTTACCTGAATCAAATCCAGTCCTGTTTCTTTGGAATCAGTCTTTATCGTCACCGTCCCGAAGGTATTTTCGCAGAAGCTTTCGGGGAAGATTTTTTGGATTTCTTCCGGTCGAGCGTTTGTGGTTAAATCCCAGTCTTTCGGATTAGTACCAAGGAGTAAATCCCGAACCGAACCGCCGACAACAAACGCTTCAAAGCCACTCTCCGCAAGAGTTTTAATCGTCTGGGTGACTTCTTCAGGTAGTTTCATTTTCATGTTCAAACAGGCCTGCACTGAGTGAGCGAAGCGAATCGAAATGCCTGCACTGAGCTTGTCGAAGTGTACCCCCGCCAGGACTCGAACCTAGATCTCCGCGTTAGGAGTGCGGTGCTCTGTCCCGTTGAGCTACGGGGGCATATAAATGTTGAACCAAGGGCCTAACCTCCAGGGCTTGGCTCCTCTAAATCATTGATACTTGCCCCGATCATAGCGGGGAGCTACGGGGGCCTTTCTACATTGCCAATATACCAGTCCCATGGTATTTTATCAATGAAATCGGGCCCATAGCTTAGTCTGGTTAGAGCGTCGGCATGGCATGCCGAAGATCCGGGGTTCGAATCCCCGTGGGTCCACCAA
>Ga0210057_1001401_pt1 | contig 36879 bp, 42 predicted proteins | sample CryGeyCG2114_010_2_FD_183968 | JGI IMG/M metagenome (GOLD analysis project Ga0210057, IMG submission 183968) | Groundwater microbial communities from aquifer - Crystal Geyser CG10_big_fil_rev_8/21/14_0.10 (SPAdes) (version 2) | ecosystem: Environmental > Aquatic > Deep subsurface > Groundwater ... | reverse complement strand
AATATTTCTTGTCCATCTATTTTGTTCATTTCCTCTCTAACAATATTTTGTATTTTTTTTAAAACACGCAAGCCAAGCGGTAGGTATGAATAAACACCGGCCGTTAGTTTATCAATAAAACCAGCTCGTATTAGCAGCTGGGCATTTATACTTACTTCATCCTTTGGGTTTTCTTTTATTGTTTTTGTGAATAGCTTGGACTGGCGCATATTATTTAGGTGTTAGGTTGTAGCTTGTGGAGTATAGTTAAACCCTAGCTGACTTTTTATTAAAAATAAAAAAGATTGATAATGAGATTAGTGCGGCAAAAAGTACAATTGTATTCCAGATATTTAACAAATTTTTTCCCTGTAAAAAAAGCAATATTGTCAAAAACAGTGAAACAATCAGGCTGTCCCTAAAACTTTTTTGTACAGATCTAAACATTGGTTCGTTCTTGTGCAAGAAAAAACTGTACACGCCAAATATTATCACAGAAAAAGTTCCCACCAGCGCAAAAAACAAACTAATATAGAAAAAAGAAAAACTCAATGCTCTGGCTTCGAATGGGTCTATATTGATTATGACAAAAACCCAAGAAGTCCAGCATAATACCGTGGCTATAAGCATAATTGTTATATATTGCCGCAAAGACATAAATAAATGTAGAATTAAGAATGCAGAATTTTATAATGTCACTTTACTAGAATAGTTTATACTTTTTATAAAGCTCCAAGGCTTACAAGACTATAAAAAACAGCATATTTTGCTGCTTTTATTTTACCTTTTTTGTTTGTTTTTGGCAATAGTTGAGTTTAGGCCAAATATCGTATGCAGTCTACCTCTTTTTTGCCTAATTTATCATTAATTTTATCCATTAACTCGACCTGATGTTCTCGTATCTTCTGAGCCATTGAAGAATTTGAACATGTAAGGGTCAAAGTTCTATTTTTTAAAAACAAAGGTTTCACATGAAATGCCTGTTCTTTTCCAAACACTTCTGCCAACACCTCAGAGGCATATTCGAGCACCCGGGAAGCCTCCACCTGAACTTTCAGAGGATTCCTTCTTGATGTGCTTTGTTGTGATGCGTCTATAGATGATGTAAATGACATTGTATAACTTAATATGAGTTCAAAGTTAATATAATTATAACATCTTAATTAAAAAATATGAAATACAAATATATTAACCTTTGTTTTTTCAATTTTATACAAATTATATTTTCTTCAAAAATTCATAAATCTTTACCATCGCCAAAGTATCTAACTTACAATATTCAAGCAAATCTTTCTTTATCTGCTCTTTATCTTCTTTTGTAGTGTCTTTTGAAATCATTCTTTCCCATCTCTCGCTTGCTTGATCACCTTTGGAAATATTTAAGTTCTTGTATGTCAGTTCCGGCACAATAACCGGCAAAACTTTTTTAATGCTTGAGCTTCCTTTGAAGGCAGGATCCACATAATAATTTTTTTGAAATATAGACATAAGATCAAACATATCTTCATTTATATTTTCTAAAAAATTGGCGAAATCCGGATGAAGTTCCGCCAGCTTGCTGTTTCTTTGTTTTTCGTAAGAGCTATACCATGCGATAACCGTGCCATTTGACCCAATATCTTGTCTCATTCTTTCAACCAGCGGACGAGTCAAGTCCCCTTCCGGATTGGTAATTATAAATTCTCTATGTTCTATTACACCATCTTCCTGCATAATATGCAAAGAATACTGAAAAGGAATCTGTTCATATGCCCCAAAACCATCAGCAATTGGGATGGCGCTGACAAAACCCTCATAATCAAAAAAATATAACGGAAACACAAGCTTGTCCAAAGTCTTTTTTATTGCTATTGGATCAACTACAGGCTTGTTGAGCCTATAGGCATCGTATTGGGCTTTTTTGGCACCTGTGAGCTTGTCGGGATTGTCTATATCTTCCAGACTATATATTCCTCTATCTATCCAGTCGTAAAGCAATTTTTTACTGGCCCCAATGCGGTTTATATTATGTACGGAATATTCCGGCACTTCCGGATTGGAATACACAAAGGTAGTACACTGCGCGTTTGCCCCTCTGTACAAACATTCGCAACCCTTTTCTTCGGGCATCTCCAAATATTGTTTCAACTCTATCATTTGTTTTTTTACATTCTCTTGAGCTTCCAAAACTTCGTCGGTGATATCAACTATAATAAATAATTTTTTATAATTTATCTCTCCAACTTTTTTGTAGTCTTTGTTCAAATGAATCACGCCGGTTTTAACAATGTTTAATCCGGTTTTTTCAATTACGCTTTTTTGAAACGCAAGATCATTTATATAATGATACGGTTCTTTTCTCTTTATATCATTGGAAGCTTTTACCTCATATAATTCATAGCCATTTTTTTCCTGTGTATACACAAGAATATCAGCGCGAATAAAAAAACTATCTTCCGAAAAAGTCGCCTGAAATATTGTCTCCTCTTTCTTTTCAAGATATTTCTTTGTGTCATCAATCGCGTCATCTCCTTGGCTGTCTACCAAAACACCGCCGGGAAATAGATTTCGCGCCTCCGCATCGGCCAAGTTTCCTTCTTCAATTATCTTTCTTTCAAAATCAGACAACTCCACACCTTCAAAAAGCTCCGGCTTATGTTTTTTGAGCCAGAGATTTTTTTTACAAAATGTATAATCAAGATAATCGGTTTTTGTGATGTACATAGTTATATTTAGATTAGTTAGGCAGTAGAATATTTAGATTATTTAGTTTTGAAATTGATAATCTATTCACGCCCGCTCGCCTTTGATAGAATTAATTCAGGAACGGACTATATAATCTACTGCCTATTGCCTAATCGCTATTTATTATTCTTAAAATCAAATAAATAAATAAAAAACCGCCTGCTATTAACAAAAGTATTAAAATATTTTCTAAATTTAAACCGCTAGGCAAAATATTTAAACCCTCGACTTTCCAAGGCCAAACCTTTCGCAGAGACCCAATCATTAATCCAACCAAAAAAGCAAAGGTTATGTCGTGATAATGTTTTAAGAGCCAAGATAATACTCTTACAAATATAGCAATACCCACAACTATTCCCAAAAAGAATATTCCCAAAGTATAAAAATCCCGATTGTTTACAGCGTGCAATATTTGTTCGTATTTTCCCAAAATTACCAATAAAAAAGAACCGGATATTCCCGGTAAAATCATTGCAGAGATTGCTACAGCGCCGGACAAGAAAAATAATAATCCTGTAGCCGGCGTCTGAGAAGGGATTAATCCCGAAAATATATATGCCAATACAATCCCCAAAACAAACAATACCCAAATTTTTATTGACCACTTTTTTATCCTGTTTCTTACAAAAAATATAGAAGCACCAACCAGTCCAAAGAAAAAAGCCCAAACATACATTGGCTTATTTTCCAAAAGCCATTCAATTGGACCCGATAAACTAAAAATTGCCAGTAATATTCCCAAACCGAGAAAAAACAAAAAATCCACAGGAACTTTGTTAAAGAATTTTTTAAATCTAAATTTCAACAAAAGCAAAATACTTTCTTTGTCCAGCAAAATTCTAATAGAATAAACTAATTTTTCATATACCCCAAGAATAAGAGCCATTGTCCCGCCGGAAACTCCCGGGACAATATCGCTTGCTCCCATTATAAAACCCTTAAAAACTAAGGTGATATAATTTTTACTTTTTTTGAAAAACATAAAACTAAGTATTAGGTTGTAGCCGGTAGCTTATAAAATTACCAGTTATTAATTACGGATTATGAATTATGGATTACTCTTGAGGGCGCCCTCAAGTATATGCTTAGCCGGATCCGGGTCGCCATCATCGGGCTCGAGAGTCAAAACGTATATATTATAATCAACCAAATTCTTTTTTGATTTATACAAATTACTATATATTCCTCCAATTTTTTCCACCTTTCCGGTACTTATATAATCAAAAGGGTCTTTTCGTACTAGCCAACCTTCATAAAAATCACCATTAACCGGCTCTAATAAATTTGCAAAATTTACATACAAACTATATATACTATCCTCATACTTAGCCTCCGCCAACCCGGACGCTTTTCCTCCCACTACATCCTTTATTAATCCCGAATATGTGTAGCCGTCTTTCATCATCATTATTCCACGATCCACGCCATTTACTTTTTTGGCTGTATTGTCAACAGTGGCTTCTTTATTTGACATTTCAGATGCCAAGTCCATATCACCTATAACCTGCTTTATATCTTTATAATCATATGTCATTTCATTTCCCCTTTTTTCTGATTTATTAGAGTTATTATCCTCTGGCTTTTCTTTGCAGCCAAATCCTGTTAACACCACCAGACCTATTAAAAATGATGCCAATATAAAATGTTGTCTTGTTTTTTTATGGATATTTTTCATATAAACACTTAAATGTTTAGGCACTTGTTTGGTTATTTTACCTTAAAACAGGTTTTTTGTAAATCCAATACCACTTTTTTAAAAAAGTGGTATTGGGCTAAATCAAAAAACCCCCAAAAAGGGGGTCTTTGCGTTTATTGCTTGTACTATTCACCAGCCTCTTCTGCTGGCGTTTCTGTTGCCGCTTCTTCCGCTGGTGTCTCTTCTGTAGCACACACATGACCTTCTTCCATTGGAAGACCACAGTTTTCACAATTTTCCATAGTACTTATATATTAAGAATAAGTCGCTATATTATATGCTCATAATTAAATATAGTCAATAGAGTTGTCCACATCTTGTGGACTGTCCACAATTGAGATATTAGCAACTTCTGGTGCCAATTCTCCGCTTACCGCCCTCTCAAATAGAATGGCGCCAAGAATTGTTACAAGTATTACCGCAAGGAGCGCAGAAGACGCATAGGTGTCACTTAGCGCATGATTGGCCAATGCCACAGCCACAAAAACCAAACCAACCTCGCCGCGAATACTCATTGCTAAACCAACCAAATGACCTTCTTTTTTGTCTTTAAATAAATATCTAACTAAATATTTGCCAACAAAAGCAAGCACTGTAAATACCAATGCCAACCCCCATACTTTCCACGAGACAAGAGCCGAACGTGGAAGCATCGTGCCAATACTTACCAAAAATCCGCCAACAAAGATATGCATATATCCTTCAATCTTCTCCCAAGCCTCATGTTTAATTTCATTATCAATCTTTGAGAGGACCACACCAATACCAAAGGCACCTAGCACCGGCTCAAGTCCAATCACACCAGCCAACGCGCCAGCGCCGATTAATGACCCAAAAAAGAACCTTGTGTAAATTCCTGTACTTGTTTGCGTATAATGTCTGTCCAAATATTTTGCAATTTTGTCGGCAATACCCCAACTCCATAATATATAGGCGCCAACCAAAAACCCAAAGACTGAAACCCCAAGCCACACCATAGACATAGCCTCTAAATTTCCTTCTGAAAATTTTGAAAGGGCCGTGAGGATAACCACGCCTAATATATCATCAATAACAGCCGCCCCAACTATTCTATTGCCTAAATTTGTTTCAAGTTTTCCCGCTCTTTTCAAAGCTTCTACCGACAAGCCAACTGAAGTGGCGGTAAATACGCCGCCCAAAAATATTGCCGGAAGCCACTCAAGATTAAAAACATAATACCCCAAAAGAGCAAAAGACACTAATGGAACCAAAACACCGCCAAAAGCAACCATTGTTGCTATTTTGATATTCTTTTTCAATAACTCCATATCAAAATGAAGTCCTGCCTCAAACAAAATAAACAAAACACCAGCCAAACGAGCCAATTCTACGCCCTCTGCGTAAGGACTTAACACACCCAATAATGCCGGACCGGCAACTATACCCAATATAATTTTTCCTGCCATTGGCGCAAACCCAAATGTCTTTGCCAAACGTCCCCCAAAAGAAGCAAACAACGCCAAAAATGCGATATCCACTAACATTGGCATTATTGTATTGACCTCATGATGATGATTTAGTAAAAGAGCGCTGCGAAGATAATAAAGTACCAACGAAAGAACAACCACTTCCACAACTATGAGCCCTAATGTTTTTATTTTTTTCATAAATATATTTTTATAAAATATTATTTTTAAATTGAATATATTAATTTTATTTTAATTTTCTATATTTTTTGGCCACGTTAATTCTGGCTATTTCTCTCTCTATTACAGCTTGCAGTCTAGCAAAGTCAACATCTGCCAGATTATCTTTTTGTTTTAACAACTCTTCTGCTCTGGCACGAGCTTGCTCTGCGCGCTCCAAATCAATATGCTCGGCGCGTTCAGCAGTGTCTGCCATAATAAAAAGCTTATCGTCCGGCTTCATTTCAATAATACCACCAGCCACAGACATTGCAATTGGATTATTATCCTTAAAAGCAACCAGTTCACCAGCCTTCAAAACAGAAACCAATGGAATATGTTTTGGTAAAATTGTAATTTCGCCGCTAGTAGTAGGTACTGTGACTTTTTCAACCTTATTTTCATAAGTTATGCCCTCCGGCGTAACAATTTTGAAATCAAGCATATAAATGTTTTAAATGTTCTAGATGTTCTAGATGTTTTATCGCTCCGCTTGTTGTAAGTGTTCAAAATGTTTTATTGTTTTGTTTGTTTTAAGTGAATAAAATACAAAACAATTACAACATCTAGAACGTAATTATTGAATTAATTCTATTGATTCAATAATTACTGAATTAATTGGGTTGTCTCTTGCGTCAGTCTCAACAGCTTCAATCGCATCCACAACTTCCATACCCTCTACCACAGTCCCCAAATTGACATGTTTGCCATCAAGCCACGGAGTAGATGCAGCTGTCACGATAAAAAACTGTGAGCCATTTGTATTTGGACCGGAATTTGCCATAGCCAAACTACCTTTGACCAGTGGTTTGTTATTGAACTCATCATCAAATTTATAATTAGGGCCGCCCATTCCATGTATTGCTCTATTAGTTTGATCTTTGCTATTTGGATCACCACCTTGGATCATAAAACCGCTTATAACTCTGTGAAAAGATGTCCCGTTATAAAAACCTTGTTGGGCTAAATTCAAAAAATTATTTACAGTAATTGGAGAATCCTCTGAATTAAATACAACTTTTATATTACCCTTATTTGTTTTAAGAATCGCTTGGCTATACTCTTGAGCCAAGTCTTTTTGATTGGCCAAATGCCTATTTGTTTGTTCGTTGTTAGGTGTGTTTTCTTTTTCTGTCATAGTAGTATTTGTTATATTATTATTCTCTGTTTTTGATTTTCCTCCTGCTAAAATATTGTTTATTGCCTCATTAGGCACTTTTGTTTTGCTGACCACATTGTTTTTTAGAACCCCTTCCTCTACTGTGGCACAGCCAGCTCCAGTCAAAAAAATAATGATTGATAACAAAATTAATTTTTTAAACATACTGACTAATTTATTTTCTATTTAATAAATTTATTTATTCCGCTTACGGAGTTTACCCGGCGTAGCTTTAGCGAAGACGGGCTTATTTTGCTTCGTTAATTCCGCCCTTCATATAAAATGCTTGTTCCGGCTTGTCATCATGAACACCATCCAAAATTTCACGGAAACCTTTTACAGTTTCAGCCAAAGGCACATACTTACCTTCTGTTCCAGTAAATTGTTCTGCCACAAAGAAAGGCTGTGATAAGAATTTTTGAATCTTACGGGCGCGAGATACAGCCAGTTTATCTTCATCAGACAATTCTTCCATACCCAAAATTGCAATAATATCTTGGAGGTCCTTGTATTTTTGTAATACCACTTGCACCTCGCGAGCCACATTATAATGCTCTTGTCCCACAATTACCGGATCCAAAATTGTCGAACTTGAGTCCAATGGATCAACAGCGGGATAGATGCCTAATTCAGAAAGAGATCTATTCAAAACAACTGTTGAGTCAAGATGAGCAAATGTAGTTGCCGGAGCCGGATCAGTTAAGTCGTCAGCCGGCACATAAACAGCTTGCACCGATGTAATAGATCCTTTGTCAGTCGATGTGATACGTTCTTGTAATTCTCCCATTTCCGTTGCCAAAGTTGGCTGATACCCGGCGGCTGACGGCATGCGTCCAAGCAAGGCCGACACTTCTGATCCTGCTTGAGTAAAACGGAAAATATTATCAACAAAAAGCAACAGATCCTTTCCTTCTTCGTCACGAAAATATTCTGCCATAGCTAGAGCTGTCAAAGCAACGCGAGCGCGAGCTCCCGGCGGTTCATTCATCTGTCCAAAGACAAGCGCTGTTTTGTCCAATACTCCGGACTCTTCCATTTCTCTGTATAAATCATTACCTTCACGAGTACGTTCGCCTACTCCCGCAAACATAGAATAACCACCATGTTCTTGGGCAATATTGCGAATAAGTTCTTGGATAACAACAGTCTTGCCAACACCGGCCCCGCCAAACAATCCAATTTTTCCACCTTTTAAAAAAGGACAAAGCAAATCAATAACTTTGATGCCTGTTTCTAATACTTCTGTTTTTTGAGACTGATCCTTAAAAGCCGGGGCTTTTCTGTGAATTGAATATCTTTTTTTGGCGCCGGGATCGCCTTTTCCATCAATTGGCCCGCCAATTACATCAAACATTCTTCCAAGAGTCTCCGGCCCAACCGGCACACTAATGGGCCCCCCTCTATCTACCACCTCAACACCACGTCCCAAACCGTCGGTTGTTCCCATGGCGATAGCGCGAATGGTGTTTGCGCCCAAGTGCTGTTGAACTTCCAAAACAAGAGTCCTGTCTCCATTTTTTACTTCCAAAGCATTTCTAATTTCCGGAAGCTTATCTGGAAAGTGTACGTCTACCACTACTCCAATAATCTGACTTATTTTTCCTATATTTTTTTCACTCATATCAATATGTTTAATATTTATATATTATTCCAATGTAGCTGCTCCTCCGGCAATTTCTGCAATTTCTTGAGTAATCGCGGCTTGTCGAGCCTTATTGAATGTTAAATTTAATTCATCAATCATATCGCGCGCCGCATCGGATGCATTCCTCATTGCCATCATCCTAGCGCTGTGTTCACTGGCACTTGATTCCAACACAGACTGAAATAACTGTATTTCAACCAAACGAGGAAGCACATACTCAACAACTACCTCTTCGCTTGGTTCAAATATATAGTTTTCAATAGAATAAGCCTCCTCCATTACTTCTTCTTTTACAACCTTACTTGCCCCATCAGTGTTTCTACCAAGATCCTCCAACATTTCCTCCAAATCTGTCCCGGAAATCGGTAGGAGTTGCTTTATTTTTGCCTCTTGAAGCAAACTCGATTTATAATCAGTAAAGGCTACAAGCACCTTATCATAATTCCCTTTTTTATAATCTTCAATAATTTCTTTGCTAATAGATACTATTTTGTCATAACTTTTGCTTCCAATAATATTCTCATAAACCGAAACCAAATTATACCCATTTCTTTTTGCAAAAGCATAACTTTTTTTGCCAATTCCTATTATGTGGACTTCTACTTCTCCTTCCGGCAGGATATCTTCCTCGCCCGCAACAATGTGCTTGGCAAGCTCCGCTTTATTTTGCAAAGCTAATAAAGTTTTTTTTGCAATGTTGGAATTAAAGCTTCCGCATAAACCGCGATTTGAACTAATAAGCACAACTAAAATATTTTTGACCGGTCGTTGTTCCAACAAATCGTAATGCGGTTTTTTTTCAATTTTGGATAAATGCTTCATCAAATCAAGCGCCATTGCCGCGTAAGTTCTGGTATTCAAAACTGCCTCGACTGATCTGCGCATCTTTGCCGCTGAAACTAATTCCATTGCTTTGGTAATCTTTTTGGTGTTAGTAACAGATTTTATCCTATTTTTGATTGCTTTTGTGTTAATAGCCATAACCCTTTGCTTAGTCTGCTTATTGCTTAATCTGCTTTAAAAATTCTTTACAAACATCTTTTAACTCATTTTCAATCTCCTCACTCCACTCGCCTGAGGCAATCTTAATCAGTAATCCTTGTTTTGATTTTTCTACAAAATCTAATAATTTTGCCTCTGCTTCTGCAACTTTTGAAATTTCTACGTTATCAAAACATCCGTTACTAACGGCATAAATTGAAACAACTTGTTTTTCAACAGACATTGGCGAATACTGAGCCTGTTTCAATAATTCTGTCATTCTTTGCCCCAAATCAATTTGTTTTTTTGTTTCCACATCAAGATCGCTTGAAAACTGAGCAAATGCCTCCAGCTCGCGAAATTGAGCCATAGCTAGTTTCAATTTACCGGCAACTTTTTTCATTGGTTTTTTCTGAGCAGCGCCTCCTACACGAGAAACAGACAATCCAATATTCAAAGCCGGACGAATACCTTTGTAAAACAAAGAAGTTTCTAAAAATATCTGTCCATCTGTAATAGAAATAACATTAGTCGGAATATAGGCCGACACATCGCCGGCTTGTGTTTCAATAATTGGCAAAGCTGTGATAGATCCCCCGCCGTTTTCTTCTGTCAAATTACAAGCGCGCTCAAGCAGTCTGGAGTGAAGATAAAATACATCTCCCGGGTATGCTTCACGTCCGGGTGGGCGGCGAAGAAGCAAAGACATTTCACGATATGCCCAAGCTTGTTTTGTGAGATCATCATATACAATTAATACATCCTTTCCTTTGTCCGAAAAATATTCAGCCATAGCGACTCCAGCATAGGGAGCGATATATGACATTGGGGCCGGTTCTGACGCTCCGGCAGACACTATAATTGTATAATCCATTGCGCCAACTTCTTTCAATCTGGCGGCAATACGCGCAACCTTTGATTCTTTTTGTCCAACAGCAACATAAATACAAATCATATCTTGTCCTTTTTGATTTATAATTGCATCAATCGCAACAGCTGTTTTACCGGTCTGTCTATCCCCAATAATAAGTTCACGCTGTCCGCGTCCAATTGGAATCATAGCATCAATTGCCTTTATACCAGTTTGTACCGGACGATTAACCGGTTCGCGAGTCATTACTCCCGGGGCGACTCGCTCAACCGGGTAAAATTCTTTTGTTACTATTTCTTCCCCGCCATCTATCACTCGTCCCACGGCATTTACAACTCTGCCAATCAATTTATCGCTAACCGGGACAGACATAATACGGCCGGTTCTCTTGACCACGTCTCCTTCTTTGATGTGGTGAAATTCACCCAAAATTACCGCCCCGACAGTTTCCTCTTCCAAGTTTAGAGCCACGCCAAAAGTTCCACCGGGAAATTCCAACATCTCCTGCGCTCGCGCGTTTTCTAAACCGCTTATGCGAGCAATACCATCGCCAACTGATAAGACAGTGCCCACCTCTTCCGTTTCAACTTCTTTTTTGAAAGAGTTAATATTTTTCTTGATTGATTCTATAACTTGATCCGTGTATGACATAAATGAAAGGCTTAAAAGGCCTACGAAGCCTACAAGGCTTACAAGGCTGTTGTTTTTAAATTAATTGAGTTTTTAATTTATTTAATTGTGTTTTTAAACTTGCGTCCAAAATTTTATTTTTATCTCTTATTATCACTCCGCCCAACAATCCTTGGTCTACCTCTGTTTCTATTTCTGTTTTTTCCCCCAAATATTTTGCAATTTTATTAATTTCAGATTTGGATAACACCCTAGCGCTTTTTATTTTTAATTGCTTAATGCCTGTTTCTTCTTTTGCATAATCAACAAATTCTTTGACTATATAGTCTATTTTGGAAACTACTCTCTCTTGCGTAAGAAAAACAATAAATTGTTCAGTTATCTTATCAATTTCTTTTGCGCTGGCACCTTTGGTCAGTTCGTACAAAATTTTTCCATATTGTTTTGGCAATAACTTCATATATTTATTTTTGTTTTTTATCCAAATCCTTTAAAATATCTGATATAAATTTTTCATCCATTTTTTCATCCATTTTTTTGTCAAATATCTTTTCCATTGCCAATATAATCATCTCTGCGGTCTCTTTTCTAATCTGTGTTTTCATTTCTTGCTTGTCAATTTGAATATTCTTTTTAGCCTGCGCAACCAAAAGACCAACGTCTTCTTGCGCAATTTCTTTTAGTTTGTTTGCCATTAGCTTGTTTTCTTCCATCATTTTCTCCGTAATTTTATTTGCTTTGACTTTTGCCTCATCAATCTTTTCTTGATATTTTTTCTCGCTCATTTGCAAATTAGTTTCAATTTCTTTTGCGTTATCAATACTCTCATCAATCATTTTCTTGCGTTCCTCTAATTTTTTACTCAACGGCCTTAAAATTAAAAACCAAACAATTGCCGCTACTACGGCAAAATTAAGAAGTTGAAATAAAAATAACTGCATATTTAAACCCAAAGAAGACGCGAGGCTTTCGTCTGCGACACCATGTGCTTGAACCTCTTCATGAGTTTCTACGGTAGAGTTTTCATCCAGAGCCACTAGCTTGATATTATTTTCTGCTGGCATATTATGTTGTTCTAATTGTTCTAATTGTTTTATCGCTTCACTTGTTGTAATTGTGGTTTATTTTCAAAAAGAATACTCAATTCATCTACAACAATTTGAACATTTACAACATTTAGAACATTTATTAAATAAACTAATTTAATCGGCTGTTATAATTATAAAAGCCGACCCGTATCAATTTACTTTAAAGTGAAGACGACTACCAAAGCATAAATTGCAATCGCCTCGGCAAAAGCCATTCCCAAAAGCATTGGGACAAAAACTTTTCCAGCCGCTTCCGGATTGCGTCCAATTGCTTCCATAGCCTTTGAACCAATTAAACCAATCCCTATCGCCGGGCCAATTGCGCCAACACCGATGGCAAAGACCTTAGCGAGAGCAACTACTGATATATGATCGAGCATATGTTCTTAGTTAATATTAATAAATTAATTAATTATGTTCTCCATGCGGCACGCTAGTTGCCACCACAAGATATGCCAGTGTCAGCATAGCAAAAACCGCCGCTTGAATCAAACCAACCAACAATTCCAACAACATAAACGGCGCCGGCAAAAGAGCGGCAAATAGCGCAGCCATGACACTTAGCAATACTTCACCCGCAAAGACATTTCCGAACAAACGAAATGAAAGCGAAATAACTTTTGCAATTTCACTAATAATTTCAAGCAAACCAACAAAAAGCTCAATAAAGGCTGTAAAAATTGCTATTGGACCTTTTGTTAGGCTCTTGAAAAAATTTTTTATTTGAATAAATTTGCCAATATGCGTAAAAAATCCAACCGCAATAAAACCGTAAATATGGGACGCCATTACAGATACAAGCGCCATCGCGAGATTCAAATTCAAATCAGTCGCGGCCGGCCTCAAAACCGGATTGTGTCCAAATTTCAAAGTTCCTGTGCCGGGAATTAATCCCAGCCAATTTGAAAGTAAAATAAAAAAGAAGATCGAACCAACAATTGGCAAAAACCGCATTGTTTTTTCACGATCCCCTGTTACTTGGTCAAAATAACCCAACAATGTTTCTAAAAAATATTCACATGCGTTCTGCAGTTTTCCAGGACGAATGTTAATACTCTTTTTAATAAAGACACCCAGAGCCAAAAAAATAAGAATTGCAATCCAGGCATTTATCATTGTGTTGGTTATATTAATACTGCCGATCTGGAATACGACTTCTGGCGCAATTGTTGGTATGTGGAGGTTATCCATAGATTTAAGATTTCAGATTATAGAATTGTAACACAGATACGCGAATTAACGCTGATTACGCTAATTACGCGGATGTGTTGTGTTTTTATCTGCGTTATCCGCGACATTCGCGTTAATCCGCGTATCAGTGTTACTGCTTTTACCTATTTCTTCATATTTTTTTCCGTACTCTTTTGCTTTTTTTATAATCATTTTAGCAGTTAGCAGTCCGGCAAGTACAAAAGCCAATATTGTCAGCCATGGTTCTCCGCCGTATTTACCCTCTACCCATTGCGCTACCAGTACAAACAATATAACCGGTACTGCAATTATTGCCCCAAAATCACCGATTATTCTAAATGCTAACATTGCGTATGCTCTGTCTTGTGTATTTTTGGACATATTTATAGTGTACGAAATGCCTACAGTTTACTATATATTACCCCCTATTGTCAACCCTAAGTTTTTTTGGATGTTGACATACCACTTATTTATTGGTATATATCTAGTAGATTATTCACAACTCAAGACCTCTCCATAAGGAAAGGAAGGTTTCTAATGGGTAAATACCTTAAAAAATTATGGCCGCTCTTTATAGTGCCAGCAGGATTTGCTCTTTATTTAGATAAACCAGCCAAAGTAAAACTGCGTTTGAAAAACGTAAGAAAAATGCCAGATGAAAAAACTGTAAGAATTGAACTCGAACAATATCGCTCTGATTATGACTATTGGGCAGACTGCCAAATTGTAATCGACAAAGAAAAACAAGAAATATTGTTTGATTATAGTTCCACTCATCTCTTTGACAAACAACATAAAGGTTCTGGTCAAATGGGAGTAATATTATTCTCTCTTCCTTTTATCATCCTTTCTTCACCAGTTCTTTTACCTCTGAAAAAACATTACGAAAAACAAGAAAAACTCAGAGGTATGTCTAATCATAGTCATGCCGTTTTGAAAGCACTCAAAGGTCAACTAGACCAAGAAACTGAAGAGCTTCTAATTGCTGCCATGAAAAATTCCTGGGAGTTTGATCAAGAGATGGATAGAGAATTAAACTTTGAAGAGGCGCAAGAATTCTTGGGACAACAGCACCTAACCAGACAAGATGATATGAATGGGGGTGTACAAGCATTTTGGCTTGATAATGAAAAAAATAATGTGGCATTAGGCACATACAATCCTTTTGTTGGAGGTTTTTCAGTTCGCGTATTAGGTTCTGAATTTGAAAAAGAAAAAGCAGAAGCATTGCTTGAGTGTTACAAAACAATAGAAATACAAAAACCAAAAGAAAGAAATAAAAAAATAAAGTAAGGAGAAATTCAACGCCCACAGTTTTTCAAACTGTTGGGCGTTTTTAATTATCTATTCTTGTGAACAAACTTAAAGCATTACCAAACACAATTTTCTCTGTTTCTTCTACATTTTTCCCTTTTATATCAGCCAATTTTTTGATTACTTCTTCTACCATATATGGCTCACATCTCTTGCCTCTGCATACTTGAGGAGCTAAGTACGGAGAATCTGTTTCTACCAATATCCTGTCTAGAGGTATTTTTTCTAATACTTCCTCCAAATCCAGCTGTGGCTTTGGATCAGTTTTCTTTGGTGGAAAAGTTACGACGCCTGTAAATCCCAAATAAAGACCTAAATCCAAATACTTTTGCGCTTGTTCCCAGTTGCCTGTAAAACAATGTATTACACCTTTGTTGGCTTGTAGCTTGTGGCCGTTAGCTTGCAATAGTTGAATCATTTCACTATGCGCTTCACGACAATGAATTACCAAAGGCAAACCATGTTTTTGAGCGAAATTAATGTGATCCAAAAACACTTTTTTTTGTTTTTCCAAAACTTCTTCAATGCTCTTGTCTTTTGGCATGTGATACAAATCCAAACCTGTCTCCCCTATCCCAATTACTTTTTTTGATTTAACCAATTCCTCATAATACTCCTCATCAAAACCTTCTTCCCGGGAAACAAAGCTAGTTTCCTCTTCGTCCACACGAGTCGGAAATAAATGAATTGGATGCGTCCCAATAGATGCATACATATTCTCATGCTTTTCTGCCAATTCTACTGCCAATCTACTGGTTGTTTTTTGCGTCCCAACAATATTCAAAAATATCCGCTTTTTATTGCAAGTATTTATAACTGCATCCCTGTCTTTGTCGTATGCAGAAAATTGTAGGTGGCAATGGGTATCTATTAACATATTTAGATATTAAAACACAAGAGCATTAAAACATAAAAACAACTAAAAATCAATAAATTTGCTATTTTATTTAGTAAGTTTATCCTGTCAAAAGCCCCAAGTATTCCATAACAGCATATGTAACGAATCCGCAGTCCTTTTGACCCAAGCCAAAAGAGCGAGGACCAGTGGAATATACTGTTATGGAATATATAGATCAAAAGGGACAAGGCTTGACAAAAGGGCAAAAATGTGCTATACTATATATCCTATAAACTGGCGTTCTTGCCAGAGTAGTCACTACCATGGAGGGTAAAATGAAAATGATCGTAAAAGGAAAACGAGATTGGTTTCTGACCATGCTCATGGAAGACAGAGAGGAGCGCAGGCTCGCTCGGTTGGCCGCCCAAGAGGTCGAGGTCACTGATGATCTCATCGTAAGCGAAGAGGCCGTCAACGACGATCTCGCTCTACTCAACGAGGAGCTCAGCAAGGCTGTGTTCCTCGACGAGAACCATGGGTTCAGCGTTGATTGTGGTGATTTCTAAACCAAACCGCCCAATCACAAAACCCGCCGTGGCCGATATAAGACTTGTTCTTATATCGGCCACACCCAAATTTAAACCTCAAAAGAGGTCTTTTTTATTTTTGAAAACCCCTTGACAAAAAGCCATTTTTATGGTAAGATGGTTAACCTTATTAACCGGCAATTATGCCGGCATAAGCAAATACCTTGGAGGGTAAACAAGATGGAAACAAGAACGATTAAACTTGAAGCGGCCGAAAGAATTTGGCCATATCTCTCAGACGAAGACAAGGTCATCCTGGCCGAACAGCTGGGGTGCGAGGATCTCGAGCTTGAGATCGATGTCCACAATGCCCTAAAAAGCATCGTGGAGACGCTCAACCAGATCAATGCTGAGAATGATCTCGTCCTCAGCGATGACTTTGACATCGACGAGATGCCGGTTGTCGTGGAAACCGACGAGAAGGATGGAGCATTTACGTGGTTGAAAAAAGGATGTTCTGCCAAGAAAGAAGAAGAAGAAGAAATCGAAGAACTCCATGTTCCACCGTGGTTGGTGGCGCTGTATGACTTGCCACACTAGAGGGCAACCCACCAAACAGACCACCCCAACTTTGCGAAAGCAAATATTGGGGTGGTCATTTTTTTAATTAAAAAATATTATCTAATGATAATATTCTAGTAATGATAAATGTTATACAACTATAATACCAAATTCTCAACATAATCCACAGTTGACCGCAATAATTGAATTGCATCCGGCAAAAGAGGCCATAAAACAGAGGCAACCCCAGAAGCATATGGAGCAACGGCAGATTCTGCCAAATACAACATTATTTTTTCTGATAAAGGAAATCTTTCAATAAAAAATATGATAAGACCAATTGTTATTACCCCCTCCACAAAACCTAACAATAATCCCAGTAAACGATTAAATGTTTTAACAAAAGGAATGAACTTAAAAACATTAAAAACTTTTTCCAAAAAATAAAATCCTAAACCAACCAAACGGGTAATCAATAAAAAAGCAATCACAAACATCACGACACGAATAATATTTCCCTCCCAGCCGGTAATACTTATAAGCCAATCCGCCATTACAGAATAATAACGGCTAGCCAAGTATGCGCCAAAAACAGTTCCCAAAAGAGACCCCAACGTATGAATAAACCCAAAAGCAAAACCCACCAAAGCAAAACATCCGATTATTCCAAGAAGAATTATATCAACTGTCTCCATAGATTTTATTTATGGCCCAGAAAAATCTACTTCCCTGGGCCTATATATTTTGAGCAAGGTATACAATTTGAAAAAAATTTTACATCCAATAGCGCGCCATCCATATATCCCATTTAGTAAGAGGTCTAATACCTATTACCCTAAAACAGTGTGGACAAATTACACGCACCATGAATTTTTTATTATATTGCCTGGCATCTTCCATGGCAACAACGGGTTTTTTACACTCCTTACAATATTTAAAACGAGAAAATGCTTTATCAAATCTAGTGAGTGGAAAATTGCCCATAACCCCTCCTTCCTTGCTTATATATAATAATAGCATATTTTATGAGTTTTGGTAAATTAAAAAACCCAGAATTGTAATTAATACTTTCCTGGGCTTATTTGGGCAATACCATATCCCAAATTTGTAAAATCATTTTCTCTAATTTATACATCTTTTTCTTATCTCATCAAAGGTGATTATTCTAATCATCTTACCGGCACGCAGACACAATGAACAAGTTCTATACAAATAATACTCCTTCTTTTTTTTATTATGACGAATAAACACAACGGTAGGACAAACTTTTTTACATTTTCTACAGAATCTCAAAGATGAAAAGGCTTTGTCCGACTCTATTTTATAAGATCCCCTGATATATCTTCTGGCCACGACACCTCCTTATTTTCAACAACTATTCTCTATGATCTATAAATTTTCCCGCCACATTATCAAAGACTAATGTTTCAATCTCTTCACCGGAAGATACGCATACAGAACAAATCCTATACACATAATACTTCCCATCATCTTCTCTCTGAACAGACCTGGTAAAGTAAGGAGAAACTTTTTGGCATTTTCCACACATCCTCAAAGATGAAAAAGACCTGTCCAACCTTATCTTAGGAAAGCTTAGGATGTTGTTTTCACACATGACGCCTCCTTGTGTATTATTTACAAACGGGGAAATAACGCATCGCCCTTTGTAACTCTAGCACCAACGGATAACTTTGTCCACACCCTCTCATTGTCTAGGGACTTTATAGAAGATAAATCAATATCAAGGTTTTCAAGTATTTTTTTGGCGCTACCCGGAATAATTGGGAGCAAACTCAAGGCTATGTGGCGCAAACACTCTGCTAATTGATAAAGTAATCCTGAAATATCTTCTCCGGCGTTGGCTTTTTCCCATGGTTTACTTTCAGAAATTTTTTCATCACACTTGCCCACCAATTCCTGTATTAATTTAATTATTTCATCAAATTTATACTCCCCAAAAGCTTTGTCATAATTTTTCCAAAATTTTTGTGTATCAAAAATATCCTCAGCGGTTTCCGGAACCAAGCTATCACTATACTTTTCTAGCATTGTCAAAATACGGCTAGTCAAATTCCCCACTCCATTTGCCAAATGAGCGGTATAAAATTCTTCAAAACGAGAACCGGAAAAATCACCATCCTCATATGGAGGAAGCGCCCCCAACAAATAATATCTTACGGCATCAACGCCATATTTTTTGACTATTTCATAGGGGTCAACTACATTTCCCTCGCTTTTGCTCATCTTTTTTCCCTCAGATGTAATAAATCCATGTATAAATATCTGTTTTGACAATGGCAAATCGGCCGATAACAACATCGCCTGCCACATAGCGGATTGCTGGCGCAAATTATCCTTGCCTGCCACTTGTACTGCATTTGGTTTTTCCTTGGTACCCCAAAATTCCTTGAATTTTTTTTCATCTTCCGGCCAACCCAGGGTTGAAACATAATTTACAAGCGCATCAAACCAAACATACATTACATGATCATTGTCACCCGGAACCGGAACTCCCCATGGCATCTTTTCTTTTATACGAGATATGCTAAAATCTTCCAACCCTCTTTTTACAAATTCTTTTATTTCATTAAACCTATGGTTTGGGACAACAAAATCCGGATTCTTTTTATAATAATCCAATAACGGCTTTTGATATTTGGAAAACTTAAAAAAATAATTCTCCTCACTGATAAGCTCTAATTCCTGCGAAGGATGAACTGGACATTTTCCATCAACCAGTTCTGATTCTGTTTTTTCCAGTTCACAACCGACACAATATTTGACACTATAATTCTTTTTATAAATATCACCATTATCCAAACATTTCTGCCAAAATGTTTGCGCTGCTTTTATATGGTTTTCATCGGTTGTGCGAATGAATGTTGGATTATCTAAATTTAATAAATCCTTTAGTTCTTTAAATCTCAAAGCGCAATCATCACAATAAGACTGAGCATCGGTCTTTAATTCTTCCGCTTTTCTGTATACCTTTAAGCCATGTTCATCTGTTCCTGTATTATAAAAAACGTCGTCGCCCAATAAACGGCGATATCTTACAATCGCATCTGCTTGTATTATTTCCAACGCAAAACCAATATGCGGACTGGCATTTACATACGGTAATGTAGTTGTGATATAGAATTTCATAAATACAAATAATTATGATACGAATTTGCAAATTATATGCGAATGATGCCAATATTGCAAATAAATTATTTGAAATTTAATAATTCGCATAATTTGCTATATTCGCATCTAATTTGTAATTCGTATAATTATGACAAACTCTCCCTTTGCCGGAATTTTCATATTTGCCACATCAGATATTTTTCCTCTATAAAAACTCTCAAACTTTTTTGTTAATTCGCGGCCAACAACAATTTCATTTTCTTCTTCTAGTACCTCTGATAATTCTCTCAATGTTTTTTCTATTCTGTGGCTTGATTCATACAAAACTGTTGTGTATTTATTATTCATTACTTCCAAAAAAAATTTCTTTCGTTTATTCTTGTGGGGAGGAAATCCCATAAAAACAAACTTATCTGTTGGAAAACCCGACACAGACAAAGCCGTTATTACAGCAGAAGCCCCTGGAATTGGCACTATTTTGGCATCGCTTATATTTTTATAAACATACTCAATTAATTCGTTCCCCGGATCGCTTATGCCCGGAGTTCCGGCATCTGTAACAAGTGCAATATTGGTACCGGATTTAAGCATCTCAACCACCTCCATATATTTTGCCCTGTCAGAATGCTGGTGATAAGTTTGAACCGGTGTGTTTATCTCAAAACGGCTCAGGAGTTTTTTTGTAACCCGAGTATCTTCACAAAACACATAATCAACCTCTTTCAAGGTAGAAATAGCCCTATACGTGATATCGTCTAAATTACCTATTGGAGTTGACACTATATATAGAGTTCCCAACATATACTTAAATATATAAAATTCAAACATTAATCCCGCATCCCTAATACTATAGCAAAACAGATAAAAAATCAATTGTCTATTTTATAAAATTGACTTTTTTAGAAAAAACTGTAATTATATTTAAGAATATCGTTCTTTCACAAAAATATAACCTTCCGCAAAAGAGGGGTGCCGACAATTATGTCAAAAAGATACGCATTGTTCGCTAATGCAAATAGTGGGGAAAATACCTTAGACTACAAAAGACATGGCAAGTATGTCCGTCTAAATGTACTTAAAAAAATGATTGAAGATCATAATGGAAAAGTATACATTACGGGAAATTCGCACGACTACGTCAACGAAGTTGATCAACAAGTTGAACTTGCTTGTAAATATGAGCCCGATGTAGTCTTTATTCAAAGCGGAGATGGCGGAACACTAACTTTTCTAACGAGACTTATAGCGCACTGGCCATATACGGAAAAACCATTCCCGCTTATCGCGCACCCAAAGGGTGGGACATTTGGCATTCTTGCCAATCGCCTAGATATCCGCGACCCCGTTGTATATGTAAAAAATATTCTCAAAACAAAGGAATTAGGCAATCTCACAGTCAAAGACATTAAGCTAATGCGTGTGGAAGATGATTCCGGTTATTCACATGTAAGTTTTTCTGTTGGCACCGGTTTCCCGGTACGCCTCCTCAAAGAAGCCTACAAAAAGAAACATCTCAAAAATCTCAGAATCGGAATGATGACTCTTCGCAGCATCTTTTCTGCCATAGCCAACGGCAACTATTATCGTCGTTTTGACGGTCAACAAAAAATGACTATCTCAACCAAAAGTCATTTTGATGAAGTTGAAACATGCACTCGTGAATGGCTGGCGCTTATAGCGCAAACTATAAGTTCAATTGGTTTGCCAAAAGGCCTCCCCCGCCGCCAAGAAATCTTCCAAAAAGCTGAAACAGCTGAGGACACATTTCACGCAATTGGAGTTGATTACAATTTCAGACGCATGCTATGGGAGATGCCCCAAATATATATTGGTGAGGCAGGTACGTACAGAGATAGAAAAACCGATGAGGAACGACGAGTGCTCTTGCTGGACAAACAGCTGCAATCACTAACAATTACTGCCGACGAACCATTTGAATACCAATCTTGCGGAGAAATATTTGCTCCCACAAAAACATTGTATATAAACTCATACAAAACCGTCCGTTTTATTGCCGGCAATCACAAGGTTGTCAAAAATGTTAAATAGCCTATTCAAGGAGATACAATAAGAAACCCAAGCTATAAAGTATAGGGTTTCTTTTTTATCCGATACCCTTTCTTATTTGAAAAAGATGGCGCTAAATCTATCTATTGACTTTTTTTCCAAAAAGTAAGATTATAAATATAAAGGAAATTGCTCCTTACACAACTTAAATTTGGAGGCTCCAAAATGGGAATGCCTAAAAAAGATATAAACAACGGACTTGAGATACTGTCAATTTTAATTTTTTCTATTGCGCTAACAACGGCTTGTTCTCGCACATTCAAAAAAAGCTCTATTGAATTAAATCCCATCTTTTTTATTGCTAATCCAAATATAATCAAAGAATCCAGCACACTAAAAATAGGCTTGGGAGATTATGAATTGCCCGGAATCAAACTGGTCAATCATGCAAAATTCATAGTTGTTTCAAGAGATAGGCTAAAATTCAAGGTTGATCTTGTACACAAATGGCGATCTTATGTGAAACCATGCAAATGGAAATCACAGGTTGAGATTGATTCCCAAAAATACCATCTGGAATGCGACCGAAGACATATAGGACAAATTACTTGGATGTGGGAAGAACAAAGAAGAAAAGTTCTAAAACGAAACCGTTTTGGCGATCCAACAGAGATTAGTGCTTACGAAAAACATCGCATGCCCTTAAAATCAATGGTTGTTTTTGTTGGCAAGGCCACTCTTAGTGTATACAATAAAGATATCATCTCCAAAAACACCAAAACAATCAAATTAACACTAGAGAAAGATGGAACAAAGTTTGTTTTCATCTGGGAACTAAAAAAACCACAAGAGGGAAAAAGCCAATTAAATCCATAATCCAAAGGGAGTCTACGAAAAGACTCTCTTCTTTTTTTATTTATTTACAATTATGATATAATTAAATAATATGAAAAAAGAACTCAAACAATTAATCTGCGCCATAACGACATTTGTTTTAATGATGCCAAATTTTTCTGTTTTGGCCGCAGGTTCTAACGATTTTAACCCAAATTATATAATTAGCGACGAGGAGATACAAAATTCACAAAGTATGAATCGTGAAGATATTCAAGCTTTCTTGGGTCAATATGGCGGATATTTAGCCGGATACAGAGACGAAGACTTGAACGGAGTGAGGAGAACTGCTTCTGATATTATTTACAGAGCCGCGCAAGAACATAGGATAAACCCAAAGTATCTATTGGTTAAACTCCAAAAAGAACAAAGTCTAATCACAGCAAAAACACCAACCCAGAAACAACTTGATTGGGCAACCGGTTACGGGATATGCGATAGTTGCAGCAAGTCTGATCCAACCCTCCAAAAGCACAAAGGGTTTGGAACTCAAGTTGACAGCGCCGCCGCCATTATCCGCTGGTATTATGACAATCTCAACCAAGAGGGCTGGATAAAAAGAACAAACACAACTTATTCAATAGACGGAATTCCCGTAAGACCGGCAAACCTTGCAACAGCCTTTTTATACACTTATACACCACACATACTAGGGAATCAGAACTTTTGGAATTTGTGGCAAGAATGGTTTAACCAAGTATACCCAAACGGCAGCCTCATAAAAGCAATAGACAGTCCGACGATTTATTTAATAAAAGACGGAGAAAAAAGAGCCTTCAAAAATATGTCAGCCCTAGTTACTCGTTTTGATCCCAAGTTTATAATATCTGTCCCCCAAACCGAACTCAACAATTACACCACCGGATCCGAAATATCACTCCCAAATTATTCAATTTTAAAAGCAGGAAGCAAATATTATCTGCTTGATAATGATTTTGTCAGGCCATTTGCAAGCTATGATGTGGTTAGACAGCTTGGTTATAATCCAGATGAAATAGTTGAAATAAATTCTGCTGATATCTCCTCCTATACCCTGGGGAAAACAATAGAAGGAAAAACAAAAGCTCCTCTTGGACAAATTGTGCGCATAAAAGAAAATAACCAATTATACTATATAGACGACACCAGTTTTTACTTGATCACAGACGAACAAATCGCCAGTATTAATTTTCCAAATTTAACCATTGAAAAAACAGACGCCGCCCAATTAAACAATCTTACACAAGGAGAGCCGATAAAATTTAAAGATGGCATATTATTTGGAATTACCGGAAGCAACAAAATTTTTGTTACAGAAGATGGAAAAAAACGACACATAGTAAGCGAAGATGTTTTTAACGGCCTCGGGTTTGATTGGAACAATATTATTTGGGTGGATCAATTCACCGGCCTCAATCATACCACGGCAGAACCATTATATTTGCGCAGACAAATTCAAATTGCCGAATCAACCCTAGACGAATCTGAGTCCCCTGTTTCTGTGCCTGTAAATGAAAAAATGATACGCACTCCGGAAAACAAAACCACATTCATTGGCAAAAAATTTGACACCAACATAAATACCTACTTAGTAGCAGATTATGATACAAATGAAATTTTGGCCGGCAAAAATATTGATGACCAGCGCCCAATGGCGTCCTTTACCAAAGCAATGACAGCTTATGAATTAATGAAAGAAGGTATAAACCTAAGCCGCAGCCAAACCTATGATCCGGCAGATCACAAATCAGTTTATCATAAATTCCGCATAGCAGAGGGTGAGAAAATCATCAACAAAAATTTAATGTACTCTGCTTTGGTTTCGTCATTAAACACACCCGTCAAGATGCTAGTTGATTCAGTTGAAGAGAACGAAAATAATTTTATCAAAAGAATGAATGAACAAGTCAAAGCTTGGGGGCTTTCCAAAACCTCTTTTGTTGATGTAACCGGAGAAGATTTAGGCAATTTAACAACGGCCCGTGAATATTTGGAAATATACAAAAAAGCCACCAAAAATATTGACATCAGTAAGTTTTTGGGGTTAAAATCATACCAATATGACGAAATTCTTGACATAGATGGAAAAAAGAATCATTATGACAATCACAGCAATGCTCTTGTAAATGAACTGAGTTTAAATTTCAATATTATAAACAGCAAAACAGGATATTTGGACGAAGCCGGAGCCGGACTGGCAATGACCATACAAAGGAAGACAGATAACAAAAAGTTTGTTATTATTAGTATGGGAAATCCAGACTATTCAAATAGGTTCGATGAACCTAAGAGATTAGCCAATTGGACAATCAGCCAGTTTTAAAAAATTATATAAATAGCTTATTGCTTATTCTGCCTAAGCTGCTTAATCTGCAAACAATATGCCTCTAGTATTTGCCGGAATCACACCTCACCCCCCGCTGCTTATACCAGCAATCGGAAAAGATGAGATAGAAAAATTAGAAAAAACTAAATCCGCAATGGATAAATTGGAAAAAGAACTTTATGTTGCCAAACCACAGATAATTTTTATAATTTCACCTCATAGCAGTCTATTTGGAGACTCTTTTTCCATAAATGCTCACACTAATTTTGTATCCGCATTTGACGAATTTGGAGATTTATCTACAAAGCTTGCTTGGAATGGAGTCCCGGATTTATCCGCAAAAATAAGCCATCTATGCGACCAAAAAGATTTACCTCTTCAACTAGTCAGCCAAGAAAAGCTGGATCATGGCGCAAGCATACCGCTTTTCTACCTTACCCGCCATTTAAAGGATGCAAATATAATGCCGATTGGATATAGCCATCTAAACGCAATGGAACATATTCGTTTTGGAGAATTGCTAAAAGAAATTATAATGACTGACGAGAGACGCATCGCCGTTATTGCCTCCGGAGATTTATCGCACAATTTGGACACAGTAAAAGAAGACCCCAAAAATCTTGATGAAAAAATAAAGTATTTTTTGGAAAACAAGGCAATTGGAAATATGTTGGAACTAGACAAGAGCGATATACTCAAAGAAGCAAATGAATGCGGTTATAGATCCATTATGATTTTGATGGGAATTATGAAGGAAATTGACTATAAATTTTCTGACTATACCTACGAACACCCTTTTGGCGTGGGATATTTGACGGGAAGTTTTGATTTTTGAATAATGGTATCAGGTATAATGTATTAAGTATCGGGTATATTAGTTGAATTTATAATCAAACAACTAGGTCAAAAGAAAGGTACTCTATCTATCAACAAGCACAATGCTTAAACTGTTGTGAAATAGTGAAAATTGTATTAGTGCGCATATACTTAATACTTTATACTAAATACATAATACTGGTATTTATGGACAGCATCAAAAATATAATAAGAAAACCGGAATTAAAAAAACCCCCCGCATATAGATGGCAGGAACTTGCTTTGGAAATAGTAAAAGGACTACCGGACGGCAAAACAAAAAAAAGCTCTATATTTAAATGCTGCAAACAAAACCCTAATTTTGCAAAAATTGCTTTTGAAGATTGCAAAGAATTGAATAAATTACATGTCCAATATTTTTTGAAAGTTTTTAATGAAATGGAAAAAAATTGATGGTCTATTGGATGAAGTCATGAAAATGTTAAATAAGATGGCTTCAAGCCTACAAGCTACAACCTAATTTCTACAACCTAAAAGATATGCTTAAAATATTAACAGACCCAACACCTAGCCTGCGAAAACGTTCAAAAGAAATTGATCATGATTTTTTATTATCCCAAAAAACACAAAAGCTAATAGATGAAATGATACCAAAGATGTACGAAAGCGATGGAATTGGCTTGGCGGCACCGCAAATTGGTGAAAATATTAGAATTTGTATTATTGGAAAAGAATCAGACAAAAAATTAAAAGAAGATTTGGTCCTTGTAAATCCCGTATGGGAAAAAACAAGCAAAAAAACAGACATAGACACAGAGGGGTGCCTATCTGTGCCAAATACTTTTGGAAAAGTAAAAAGATATGTCCATATACAAGTGGACGCGCTAGACAGAAACGGAAACAAAATTTCATTTTCCGCCAAAAAATTCTTGGCGCGAGTTATTCAGCACGAAGTAGACCATTTGGATGGCATATTGTTTGTTGATAAAGCAAAAGATATTTGCACTGTAGAGGACGAAACCAAAAAGGGAATGATCTGTCCGGAAGATTTGGAAGATGAAATAATAAAATTATAATTATACTTATTATGTCATTCCCGCGAAGGCGGGAATGACATTTGTATAAGATATTTATCTATGCAAAAAATCCCAATAATTTTCTTTGGAACGCATAATTTTGCCGCGACTATTTTAAAAGGACTTATTGCGAGTCCTCTTTTTTCAATTGAACTGGTCGTTACTCAGCCGGATAAGCCGGCGGGGAGAAAAAAAGAAATACAAAAATCTCCTGTAAAAATTTTGGCAGAAAAAAATAATTTAAAAATAAACCAGCCAAAAACATTAAAAAACTACAAACCACAAGCTACAAGCTACAAGCTAGCTATAGTAGCCCAATACGGAATGATAATCCCAAAAAACATTATTGACGCGCCAAAGTATGGAACCATAAATGTCCACACTTCCCTGCTTCCAAAATACCGCGGAGCATCACCTATTCAGACCGCAATTATCAATGGTGAAACTGAAACAGGGGTAACTATAATGAAGATGGACGAAGGTTTGGATACAGGCCCTATTTTAATCCAAAAAAGCGTCAAAATAGGCAAAGATGACACTTATCCACAACTAGACAGCAAACTCGCCCAAATCGGCCTACAAGGGCTATTAGAGGCTACCCTTAGGTACATTGAGGGCAAAATAAAGCCAAAAGCGCAGAATGACAACTTAGCCAGTGATTGCAAGCAGCTTTCCAGAGAAAGCGGAAAAATTAACTGGAAATTAAGCGCGCAAAAATTATACAATCTTTATCGCGGTTTGATGCCTTGGCCCGGAATCTGGACTACTTGGAATGGACAAAGATTAAAACTGATTGAAATAAAACCCTCTGATAAAAAAATCAAAGAAGGAACTGTTGAGGTGGATAATGACAAAATATTTATTGGCTGTTCAAAAAATTCCATTGAGGTTTTCAAATTACAATTAGAGGGTAAAAAAGCAATGAACGCAAAAGATTTTATTAACGGCTATCAAGCAATAGACGGGGTTATTTTAAAGTAATATTTCTATTATTAAATTAAAAAGTAATCAGTAATTTAGGCGACGTAGTCGCCTTTGTACTAATTACTAATTACGGGTTACTGATTACTACAACATATGTACAAAAAATATCTTGCTCGCCTGCCGGCAGACATGGCAAACAAATCAATTTTTTTAAACAAGCAAACTTTTTTATTAATTCTGGCTTATTTTGCAATTAGATTTTCTTCCTACCTGCTTGTCGGACACATTATAATTGAATCAATTACTGTTTTTGTTGTCATAATGGCCTTTGGGACAATTTATTACAAAAATCAAGAATGGGGTTGGTATATTTTGATTACTGAGCTTTTGCTTGGCGGCGCCGGTCATTTTTTTGAATTTCTTGGTTTATCAATTCGCACAATACTATTATTAATCTTTGTTTCACTTTGGATAATAGAAACCATTTCCAACTCAAAACAAGAACTATTTAATTTTCCCAAAAAACTTTCATATTTTTTGATAGTTTTTTCTGTTTTTGTAGCAATAGCGTCAATTATTGGACTCGCCAACCAACACGGCATCAAGCCGGTTATACAAGACCTAATTCCTTATAGTTTTTTTGTACTAATTTTCCCCGCCTACCATATTCTACACAAGCAATGTGGCCAAGAATACCTAATACGGCTTATGATTGCTTTTGTAATAAGCTCATCTATTTTTGCGCTGATAACATTTATTTTATTTTCAAGCGGAACAGAATATCTTCAATCCCCTTTTTACAAATGGTTTCGCGATGTCGCTATGGGCAAAATAACAGATATGGGCAGTGGGTTTTTTAGAATTGTCACGCCGGAACACTTGCTTGCGACTCCTATAGTTTTGATAATTTCATCTCTTCTGATGAAAAGCGAAAAACACCATAAAATGTGGTGGTTTTTGCTATTTCCGGCGCTTTTAATTTTAGTTCTTAATTTTTCCAGAATATACTTTTTGAGTCTTATCGCCGGAATGATTGTCTTAAAGTACAAACACTCTTTTAAAAGATGGATTTCCATATCAGCGCTAGTGTTGTCTCTTTTGGCAATAATATTTGCAGGCACCAATATTATTGCGAGCCGCGGCTCATCGCTTGGCTTTGAATTATTGAAAGGAAGGTTAAACAGCATTTCTAATCCAACCACCGAAGCAAGCTCGTTCACGCGCATGACTCTGCTTGAACCAATTTTTGAAATGATAACGGAACACCCGCTCATAGGCAGCGGGCTTGGATCAAAAGTAACTTTTACGGACCCAGTAAAAAATATTATTGTCCAAACATCCAATTTTGATTGGGGCTACTTGGAACTATGGGTCGAGCTTGGACTTTTTGGGGCAATTGCATTTATTAGCTTAATATTTTACGTAATTTATAATTTAATAAAAAAAATTAGATGTGTATCTAATTATTATGACTTTTACGTCGGTATTCTAGCCGGGCTTATTTCCTTATTGATAATGAATATTACATCCCCTATTCTCTTCCATACTCTAGGAGTTTTTTACCTTGTTTTTGTAATTGTAATATCAGCCAAACACCATTCTCTATTGGATAAAATTGTCATTCTTCTCTATAGGACTTTTCATAGGCTAAAAAAACAGTAAGCCATCCAAAATGTTTAAATGTTTAAATGTTTGTATGTTTGGGTGCTTAAGTGATATTGTGTTTTTCTAAAACAATCTTCCTTGCCTCATTATATTCTTTTACTTTTTGTCTTATCTTTGGCAGCCATCTCCATGGTTTTTTGTATGCAAATGCGGGAAGATAACTACTTATGCCATTTTTGTGAGGAATAGCAAAAAACAATGTTTCCGGTATGTAAATTCCTATTTTGTCTTTTTCAAGCATTGAAAGCCACAAATCCCAATCTTGGAAACGCTCCAAAGATTCATCAAAATACAAAAAGTCGTCTCTTCGTATAAGGCTGGTAGTCATAATATAATTTTGCTTTTTTAATTTCTCCGGATCAAACTTCATCGCAGTCATTTTTCTCTTCCCATAACAAAAATCAGAATACACATAACTTGCTTCTCCGTGGATAGTAAGAACATTGTGCATTTTTTGCAGCATTTCTCTGGAACCCACGATATCGGCATCCCAAAATATAACAAACTCCCCCTTGGACATTTCAAACCCTTTGTTTCGCGCGGATGGAGCGCCATTATTTTCTTGTCTCACAATACATATATCAAAAGGATATTCATCTTTGTTTATTTTGTTTTCCACCTTCTCATCGCTTCCATCATCAACCACAATAATCTCCAAATTATGATAAGTTTGTTTTTTTATAGAATCCAGCGCCTTTTTTAATTCCGGCAAATGATTGTACACTGGAATTATTACACTAATTAATTGCATATTATATGCGAAATTACGAACAGTACGAAAATACGAAATTATTATTTTTGATTAATTATTCTTTTTATTATTACTCCACCATAAGTAAAACAAGCAATTAAAGCAAGTTCTAAATTCAGAGCAGATAAATATTGTTTTGTTTGTTGAATTATGTTAGCGGGTATATATTTATCTCTTTTCAATTCAAGTATAATTTTATTTTCAATTAAAAAATCTAAAAAATATTTACCAATTATTTTATCATTAAATTTTAATGGAACATAAAATTCTTCAGAAAATTTCAATCCATTATCTTTTAAAGCAATGGCGACGGCTTTCTGAAAATATTTTTCTTGATGACCACCACCCAATTGTTTAAAAACATCAAATAGAATCCCATTAATTTTAAAACTTAATTCCGGATACAGAAGATCATCCCTTTTCAAACTATACTGCTTTTTCATATTTTTCGTAATTTCGCGCATTTCGTAATTTCGCACATATTTATTATTATTGTATCCAGGGATCAAGCAATTTAATCTGTTTATCCCATTGAAAATCCTTTAAAATCCTCTCCTTTGCGGCGCCCCCCAATTGATTGGCATAATCTTTTTCTTTTAATAATTTCAGAAGAGAGGAAATAACCTGTTTTTCACTGCCCGCCTCCACAACCAGCCCTGTTTGTCCATCTAAGACGGCTTCCTCGACTCCACCACTCCTCCCCGCCACAATTGGCAAGCCGGCAGCCGATGCTTCCAAAAAGACCAAGCCAAGCCCTTCCTCTCTCCCCTCGTCCGGATGAGTTAATAAAACAAAAATATCAGATGTGTAAAAATACTTATTCAAGTCGGCATGGGGTATTTCTCCTATAAACCTAACGACATTTTGTAAATTATTTTTTCTTATTGAGTCTATTATGATATCTCTTTTCACTCCATCGCCAATTATAAACCACACAAGATTGGGGATTTGCTCCAATATTTTGGGCATATACCTAATCATATACAAAAAACCTTTTCCCTCATCCAACCTAGAAATAGACAAAAGCGTTTGTTTGCCCTCAAGAGCATATTTTCTGCGCAAAGCGTCTATTTCATCGCGTGCCGGCGCTTGCAAAAATGAAGGTTCCGGACACGGATAAAGCACAAAAGACTTTTTTTCAAATTGCGGCAAAACACGCAAGTATCTGTTTTGCAATGAGTAGCTGTTAAATATTACTTGCTCGGCTGCAATAGACACCTTTGTAATCATTCTTTTTTTCCAGACGGTTGCCGTGCCTGCGATTAAATCTGTTCCGTGGGAAAAAAGCAAAAATGGCACTTTAAATAATTTCTTCATCACAATGCCAGCATAACCCACAGGCAATGCGTGCTGAACAAATATTATTTCAATTTTTTCTTTTTTTATAATTTTTCTGACCTGAAATAACAAAAGCACCCATCTGGGCCAGATAAATTTTGGAAATAATAATTTTTTTCTTATAATCTTGTATTTCTGTTTTGCGTCCCATTCCTTTTTTTGTTTTGCGGTAGCAAATTTATCATTTCCACCAGGTGCCAAAATAACTGTTTTTTCCGGATCAAGAGCGTTGGCCAAATTGTGCACATAGGTTGCTATGCCGCCGACTTGCGGAGGAAATTCTAGACTTATAATTAAAACTTTCTTCATATTTTATATAAATTATTACCCTCTAATATTACACCCTCAGCGGCGCAGCATCAATACAGCTTCGTTTATTTGCGACTTGGTAATTGTTCTGGTTAAGAAAATCATAAGCATATAAACAATCGCGCCAATTATTATGGCCACGCCAAAATATACAAACTTATTTACATACCAAACAGACACTCCCATCACCGCCGCCGATAAAAATATCTGCAAAAAAGTCTTTAATAAAAAACTATGAGATATTTTTGTAATTTTTGGTACAACAGCATACCCCAAAACTGTCAATAATATATTCCCTACCAAAGCCGTAACAGACGCGCCAACTACTCCATAGACAGGTATTAGGGCGACATTTAACGATATATTTATAATCATAACTATTCCAACTATTATAGTCTGTGTAACCTGCCTATTGCAGGCATTCAAAAAAGCGCCAATTGGAAAGCTAATATACGAAAACACAAGTCCTGCCAACAAGATCTTAAGCGGCAAAATAGAATTGATATATTCATCTGTAAAAAAGCTCAATATTATATCAGACGACAAAACACCGATACCGACTGCAATAGGAAAAACGATAATCAAGAGATACTTTATCCCCCTTTCAAATATATATGAGAGCCTCCCCCTGTCCAGGACAAAGCACTCGCTAAATCTAGGATATAATACGGCCACAAGAGCAAGCGGGACAAACTGAAATGCATAAGTAATCTTGTACGGTATACTATACCACCCAACCGCTACGTCGCCCGCTAACTTTGAAAGAAGGATTGAATCCATATACGAATAAATTCTTGCAAAAATAGCAGCAAAAGCAAAAGGGATTGCAATTCGTCCTATATATTTAAAAATCTTTTTATCATAATGCGGAGTCAAATTTATTTTAAATTTCTTATACAAAACCACCGTCACAAAACAAACATTCAAAAAACTAGGTATTGTAAAAGCCAATATCAAAAATACCAGCGGAAAACCCAAAAACAAAAAAGTACTGCCCAATGCCAGCGTCAATAATTGACTGACAGTAATACTAATTGCCTCATACTTCAGATCCCCAATTGCCCTAAGCACGCCATAAAGAGTTAAATGAAGCGAATCAAAAAGCATTGTAACGGCCGACAAATATACCAATTGCTTTGTCTCAACGGGATAACCCATTATGTTTATAACCACAACAGCAGCAATATACGAAATTATTCCCAAAACTATCTTTACAGACAAAATTGTAGAAAAATATGCTTGTATTTTTTCTCTTGCCTTGGCTGATTCCCTAACTAATACATTTGTTAGTCCCAAATCAACAAAAACCACAAAAACTGTAGTGAAGGCCAGCGCAAAAAAGTATTTTCCGGTACTTTCCGCGCCAACACTTCTAGCTATTAATGTAAAATAAATAAAAGAAATGACCTTTTGTCCAATAGAGGCCATGGTCATAAAAGATGCGTTTTTTGTTATGGATGTCATAATGACTGTATTTTACTCCAAAATACAGTGATTGACAAATACCTTATAAAATGTGATAATCCCAAAAGATACAAATATAAAAACAAAAAGAAAAAGGAGAAAAGATGTCCAAAAACAATGAAGATAGAAAGCCAAAAAAGGCGATCTTTATTATAGGCGTATTATTTGTCTTAACCGGAGGAATACTCACCTGTTTGGCAACAATGACCCTTTTGGTAGAAAAAAAGTTGGATTATCATGCCATTATATATGCAATTGCATCACTAGGATCAATCCTAACCGGTTCCAGACTGGTAGCCTCTCAACTATTGCCAAGCGAAGAGCAAAAAAACCTAGACTACGTAACAGTATTTACATCAATCATTGTGTTTTGCGTGATTATTGGAGCAGTGTACTTCCTTTAACAAAAAGAACGCGCCACACCCCCGTCTACAAAAAGACTCCAGAGTCATAATTGCAGGCGGGGGTTTTTTTATTAAAAAAGGCCTCCAACTCTAAGAGATTGAGGCCCTATTAGGGAACGCGGCGCGAATACTCATATTGGGCTAGACCAATAATTGTCAGATAAAAACAATCATTATTTTTTTCAAGTATTCTTTGGCTGATGCAATAATCAATCACTTCTTCTCGACAGTCATCTGGAATTCCACAGAGACGCAAGATTTTGCCAATTTCTTTACAGGTAAATGGACAATCAGTCCAATTATGAAAATACCCTTCATCAAACTTTTCCCTTGCAAAATCTACCAGCAACACATAAAAATAGAAATGGTTAATTTTTATGGGGAGATTTGTATTTCTTTTTGACCCGGTTATAGTTATTTTGGCACCCACCTATTAGCTCCTTGAAATTTTGTACTTATATAAGCTAACATTTAAAAATCATTTTGTCAATCAACACCAACCAACAACCGAGCCTTTGGCTCGTGTTGACAGAAAATTAGTTATTTCTTGATGTTCCGTAGGACATAAACTGCTGTTTGAGCCCCGTAGAGGGTGAGTTCAGTTTATGAGGGAAGAAATAGGTAATTTTTTGCTTCACGAGTCCATCGCTCGGGATTTTTTGGATACTTTTTTCTAAAAAAAGTATCTTAAGAGTTAATCTAACAACTGGATTCCCGTCTACACGGGAATGACAGAAAAAAAGAAATACTTATTTAAATCAGTGTTATAACAATAATAGGAAAAAGAATAACGTGATTAATGACGTTATTCTAGATTACCAACCAAGTCGGGAATTGCATGTAAAAAACCGCCTTTCGGCGGTTTTGAATGTATATAATTAACGTTTTCTCCACTGATGAGCGCGTCTGGCCTTAAATAGTCCAGCTTTCTTTCTTTCTTTGGCGCGAGGATCACGAGTCAAAAACCCTGAAGCTTTTAAAACCGGACGAAAGTCAATATTCCATTTTACAAGCGCGCGCGCGATGCCATGACGAACAGCTTCTACTTGCCCGGTGATACCACCGCCCGCAACTTTTACAGAAACATCATAATCTTTATCTTTTCCAATGGCAGCCAATGGGGAGACAACTTTTTGTTGCCATAATTGGAGATTAAAATATTCTTTTAATTTCTTCCCATTAATAATAATCTCTCCTTTTCCGGGAGTAAGTCTTACCCGAGCAGCGGCAGTTTTTCTTCTGCCGACTGTTCTTACATTTGAATCTTCAGTTTTTTTAACCATATATTATGCTTTAATAGTCAATCTCTTCATCATTTCATTGCGCAATCTGTTTTTTGGAAGCATCCCATAAATAGCTTTGCGAATTACCTCTGTGGGATCTTTTTCAAAAACTTTCTTCATAGAAGTAGTTCGCAACCCACCTGGATACATCGTATGATGATGATAGTCTTTTTGTACTAATTTTCTTCCTGTAAACTTTACTTTTTTTGCGTTTATAATAGTTACAAAATCTCCCGCGTCGATATGCGGAGAAAAATCAACTTTATTTTTTCCACGCAAAATAGTTACTACTTCCGCGGCAATTCTTCCCGGCGCGCGATCGGTTGCGTCAATTTCATGCTTTGCGCGTTTTATAGACAATTCTAATTTATTTTGTCTTTTTTGTTTTGTTGTATCTTTTGCCATATTTTTTTATTTATACAAATTCAATTCTAACCATATCAGCCGAATCATTTGCTCTAGGGCCAATCTTAATTATACGTGTATAACCGCCTTGTCTATCTTTATAACCGGGAGCGACATCTTTTAAGAGCTTGTTTATAACCTTATCTGTATACAAAACTTTTATCAAATTCCTTCTGGCAGTCAAATCACCTTTTTTTGCTTTTGTTATAAGCGGTTCAACAAAAGAACGCAACGCTCGTGCTTTTGCTTTGGTGGTCTTAATAGAGCCGTGCAAAATCAAACTCTCAGCCAAACTACGCATCAACGCTTCTCGCTGTGGTTTTACTCTTCCAAGAGTGGCTTTTTTCTTTTTATGTCTCATAAATAAAGGTTTACAATGTCCCGATGCTTGACTCAGGACTTTAACGGCCTCTTAGGCCTTTTTATCCTTCTTTTCTTTTTTTGCTTTCTTTTCTTTCTTTGGTTTTTTCTCCGGAGCAGCCTCTGCAGCTTCATTATCCGCCTCGTCTCCCTCAACAACTTCCGCTGCTTCTTCCGGAACTTCCTCCGTCATTTCTTCCTCTACAATACTTTCATCTGTAGGGGCAGAAATAACTGAGAAATGATCCATCAATATTTTTGTAGCTTGCTCTACAGCTTCTTTTGGAGTAACGGTACCATTAGTTTCAATCATCAATGTTAATTTCTCATAATCCGTCACATCTCCCACACGAGTCATCTCTACATTATAGCCGACATCACGAATTGGAGTATATAATGAATCTATTGCAATAGTTCCAAGATCTAATTTTTTTGTCTCTTTTTCCCCAACCGAAACATATCCGCGTCCCTGACCAATAGTAATATCCATTTCAAATGTCTTGTTGGGATCGGTAACTGTAGCTATCTTAAGATCCGGGTTTACGATTTCAATGTCTGCGTTTTTTTCAAAATCTCCAGCTGTAACATCTCCAACACCTTTCTTCACAAGAGAAAGAACTACAGGCGTAGCGCTAAATGAACGAACTGCAATTTGTTTTGTGTTTAAAATAATCTGTATGACATCTTCCTGAACTCCATCCAAAGCCGAAAACTCGTGCTGTACGCCCTGAATCTTTATAGATTCAACGGCTGCGCCAGGCAGAGATGAAAGCAATACTCGTCTAAGCGCATTGCCCAAAGTTGTCCCATATCCCTGATGGCATGGGGTCATTATCATCTTTCCGACATTTTCTCTATCAGCATCATGGAATTCGATGGTAGTTGGGAGAAGAATTTTT
>Ga0210057_1001400_pt1 | contig 36880 bp, 47 predicted proteins | sample CryGeyCG2114_010_2_FD_183968 | JGI IMG/M metagenome (GOLD analysis project Ga0210057, IMG submission 183968) | Groundwater microbial communities from aquifer - Crystal Geyser CG10_big_fil_rev_8/21/14_0.10 (SPAdes) (version 2) | ecosystem: Environmental > Aquatic > Deep subsurface > Groundwater ... | reverse complement strand
ATCTAAAGACCATCTTCGCAAACGTTCTATGGCCTCACCTACAGTCAACGTTTCTGGTAAGTCGTGTGGATGGTCCTCAAAATATTCTACTATGTGTTTTGGCGTTAACGTCCCGCACACAGATTCGTTGCATTTACTAACATTTTTTTGTGTTGTCATCTGATTTAATTTTTAGGTAAGATACTTCTTTTTTCTTTTCGATGATATAATACTGTAGGTATTCTTCCACAGCTTCTTGCGCGTCATAGACGCTGTCGCTATCGTTCACCAAATCCACTAAATCTTTCGCAATTTTTTTGTTCATGTCTTTTTGTTTTATGTTGAAAATTTGGTATTGTTGTCGACCTGATCGTCGCTCGTTATTTCTACTGTGACGCCATCTTTAGGCTTGATCCTGATGGATATTTCCGAGTATTCCACTATGGCGAACGATAGACCGGTATCGATGCTAGACAGATAGGTCCCGTCCCATATCCAGTTCTGCGTCTTTAAATTGGACATGCCATGGTACTTTAGCAATGTGACGCCTGGCCTTAATGAGTGTAGGTATGCCTTCCTTCCGACGTACGAGTACGATGTCAATATCTTTTTTATCGACGGATATATTGCGGCAACGTCCGAGAACGTGTCAGGCATGATCTCCTGCAAGTGCTTTACGAATTTTGGTATTACCTCTTTTTGATATGACGTAATCGTGCCGCCCATCATCGCTTGCGGACTATACGACAGTATGTTTGCTATCATATCGGGCGTGAAGTCCTTTGTCAGAATCATGTGGCTGCCATTGGCAAATACGCCGCCGTGTGCCAAAAATGGCACATTCTTGTTCATGTTCATGTGCGCATACGGCAGAAATATGTAATCGCCAACGACAGCTATCATGTCCTTATAACTGCTCAATTTTCTGAACTGGTCCTTGTGCCTTTCCTTGCGATCGCTTATCCATGTTCTGTACTTCTTCGCACGCTTAGTGGGTCCGCCTTCGTAGGAAAGCCTGCCATACGGACAGCTCCTTACTCCAAATAAAGTATGCAGTGCGCACTCACCACGTTCGAACAACTGACAATTCTCGCTATTGCTGCATAGCGTGATGCGACATTCTGCTGCATCATTGTGGTTCGACTTGAATATAGAATCGGCCGGATCCGTGACGACTACGTTTATTATTTTATAATCTTTCTCCATATAGTTTTTATAAATTCTATGTCAGCATCGGTCTACATTGAATACAGGACCAAGATCTCACCTTCATTTTTATTAGTACAATTTTTCGAGAATCCAGTGATAGCGTAATCTAGGCCGGTCTTTTTGTGCTTTACGTTTATTCTGTCTTTTAGTATCATATTAAAAATCTTTTTACATCATCATTGGTGCCGAACTAGCAGGTCCTCCATTATCGTCTGATTCTGATTCAGTCAGTTCTACGTCAGAAAGTATTTCGAGGTACTGCGCAGGCACAAACTGTAGCTCTGGACACTTATTCTTGTCTTCAGTATTCGGCATGATTCCCATGTGAACACATCCGTTAAAATAGAAAACCATCTCTCGAACTATTTGTCTCGAACACGCCATTTCTTATCTGTCTTTTCATTTTTATCGTTAATTATAAATTAATCTAATATTTGGTTCAAATAATAATTTCTGATCGAGTGTATCACGTCCCTCGCATCCTGCACCGCATCATGCGTTACAATTGGAAGAACTCCCGCCCTATCCATACAGGTTGCGAGGTCGGGCAGTTTCTTGTCATCGAACGGTCTCCAGTGCAGCATAGTCGGATCCAGTCCCCTGTGCGAGCAGATGATCGAATCGGTCCATCTCGGCAGCCGTTCTAACATCGGTTTATCGTACGTGCCAAAATTCTTTCCGGCCACCGTTATGTTGATCTTCTTGACATCTGGTATGAACGATGAACTGCACCATGATGATGTTCGTTGCTTTACTACGTCTCCATGATACGTATGTTCAATCAAGAAGTCCCTTAATATCTCTGCCGCATCGTAATGCTTTACGAACTGCCCGTGTTCGTTTATCAATTTTCCGAGCGCACTCGCACTAACCGGTTGCTTTCTCTCGCACTCCACATATTCTCGCATGGCCTTCAGTATCCAAGCATTCATCGATATTCCGCCCAGTTGACCCTCGATTCTGTCATGCAGCAAATTGAGCTTAATCGTAGGCAGATCGTTCACCGCCACAAAATTGTCGCCGGACATCCACCAGCTAGTATCGTCCACTACCGCGCCTATCTGCAATACTTGATCACGTGTGACGTCCAGTCCGGTTCCTTCTATATCAACACTTACATACCTCATATTTTTTATTTATTTTTCATTCTCATATCACGCCATGATATTTAAGTCCAACGTACAGTCCAAGCGATAAAGCGATGATCACGGTCGCTACGAACGCTATTGTCCATCTTTTCATGGACTTCTGATATGTCTTATCGTATTCTCGCCACATCCGTCAGAATATTATGTTGAACATCGTTTTCGGCTTTAAACGGTACTGTGTACACTGCTCTATTATGAACAGCTCCTTCTCCGTATGCGTTGCCCGTTCATGTTCATGTTCAGTGAATTTTTTATCAAAGCTTGCGCCTATCTTGGCTATGTCGATTGATATTTGTTTGTAGTCAGTTCTAGACTCTTGTTGAACATTCTCTATCATTATGACTTATTTTTTAAAACATGGAAATATTTACTGTTTGGTATCATATCGGCAATCTTATATCGTTGTGCTGCCTCTTTTCGCATGGCATCCCACGCGTGGTCACCGATAGAATTTTTGGCATGTTCAAGACACGTCAAGAACCGCTCGTTAGAAGCTGGTGTTCGGACTGATAAATATTCTGTCCCATCGCGTACAACGCTGTTTTTTATAGCCATGTTCGGATCTATAACTGCTATCGTTATCACATTTAAGTTGCTCGTCACAATAAAACCTTTAAGCAGCGATCTATGCTCATCTGGCATATACATTGCTTTTATCTTCATTTTTCCTCCTTTTTATACCATGACATTTTCGACATGGAATCTAATTCCTGTTGGGTTTTGTACACAAATACAGGTTTATCCTTAGCATATTCTGGTAGGTCCCATATAGTGATGAATATCTGCATCTGTGGTTTCTGTACCAAGTATATTGTGTCTTTCTTTGGTGAACACATAATGTTTATGTCAGCTGCCGTCTGTGCTACGCAGGTGACTGATGTGAATAGTAATAGTAATAATAACTTCATGTCTTATAGATTATTTTTAAATTATAACTTCAAATATAGTAAAAGTGTGTGAAGTGATCACCGTTGGCTTTTATGTATTTCCGATAAATTCGCTGGAGCGGGTGTGTCTTTGACTGATGCTCGTGGTGAGTGTGGAAAGAGGACGTTGCGTACGTACCTTAAGATATATATTGCCCCTGGGGTAATCTCACGAAATTTTTTACGCCAATTCCGGACTATTGTTTCGCTTTTCTGAATATTTATTTTCGCCCCAATTTTTATTCCATCGGTATGTGGAACAACGGGCATACGCTACCGTATTATATCTAAATAAAAAATCACATGATATATTCCATAATTATCCCGACGTACAACAACCTCGAAGATTGTCTTAAACCTTGTGTCGAGTCTATTATTAAGTACACGGAAGGTATTGGTGAATATGTTGAGATCATAGTCGTTGCGAACGGTTGTACCGACGGGACTGAAGAATTTGTTCGTGCGTTGGACAACAAGGGCATCAAACTATTATCGTATCCGGATCCATTGGGTTACACCAGAGCGATAAACACCGGTCTGGTCGTGGCCACTGGCAAGTACGTCGTGCTATTAAATAACGACACACAAATATTGGACTTTGGGACTAATTGGCTCGACATTTTGCACGAACCATTTGATAGTGGACATAAGGTCGGCATAACTGGACCTAGTAAACTGTTTAGTAAAGAGGCTAATGAATATTTCATGATATTCTTCTGCGTGATGATTCCACGTAAGCTGTTCTTCGAGATCGGATACCTGGACGAGACGTTTAATCCAGGTGGAATGGAAGATGTTGATTTCTGTATGAGACTGGAGCGTGCTGGATACAAACAGGTACGTGTCCCGGACGACGGCGATGATTGGTCGTACGCCACCAAGTTCCCGATATATCATGCTGGCGAAAAAACAGTGCATAATCCAGATCTGATGAGCGATTGGGAGAATAAGTTTCAAAAAAGATTGAAGATTATAAAGGACAGGACAGACAGGTCATACTATTCTGACTATGCAGATGTCACATGCGAGATCTCGACGAAGGGCAGGTACACGACGACGTTGCCTATGGCGATAATGTCGGTGATCCAACAGGAGCTAAAGCCAAAGAAGCTATTGATATTTCAGGACGACTTTAACGCTAACGACATGAACGACCAGGCAAACAACATCGGCACAATGCCAGTGTTCAGGTACCTGTTCGCGATGCTTGACAGCGCTGGTATACAGTGGACTGTGGTTTTTGGCGAGGGAATGGGACAGGTGAGAAACCATCAGAGGGCGCTAGAGCTGTCAGATACCGAGTGGGTATGGAGAATGGACGACGACAACTACGCAGAGTCAAACGTACTTAGACTGCTGATGGAGGAGACCGCCGAAGGAGTCGCAGCGGTCGCACCGAGCGTGGTGGATCCTATGAATAAACAATCAGGTAGTTGGTCAACTAAGCTGACGCACATAAATACGCATTCGAATTTACAGTGGCTGGGTAAGGGACAACCGAGCGTGGTGAACGCAGAACATCTGTACAGCACGTTCATATACCGGAGATCTGCCGGCCTGGTGCACGGATATGATCAGGCGCTGTCTGTGGTCGGTCACAGAGAGGAGACGATATTCACGTACAACATGTTCAGGGACGGTCACGCACTTTTGATAAATCGCGAAGCGGTAGTGTGGCACATGAGACAGGACGTCGGAGGTATTCGTTCATACAACGACCCATCACTGTGGCTAAGAGATGAGATGCGCTTTGACGCGCTTTGTGCCGAATGGGGCGTCACGCCGCTTAAGAGGCTACACGTAAACCTGGACGGTGGACGCGGCGATCATTACATGTTCAGGATGGCGTTGCCTGACATAAGGAAAGCACACCCTAATGAAATCATAACGGTATACGCCGCCTACCCAGAGTGCCTTGATGACGAGGTAGACATCGAGATCAAGAGTGTTGCCGACGGCATCAGCTCGGTTCATAATTTCGAGTTGCTTGGATTGTACCGTTGGTGCATGGAGAGGCGTTGGGACAAGTCGGTGGTCGAAGCGTACAAACAGATATACAAATAAATTAAAAACAAATGATGACAACTAAATTTTTAAAGTTCAGTAACGCATACAAGAACGATAATAAAGCAACACTAAAACAGTTAGATACGGAGTTCGAACTGTTTGTACCCACAATACAGGTCAACCCTGTTACAGAAATCATCTCGACGGGGTCCGTGATAATACAAGACTTACCTACACTATCATGAAGAAGAGAATAGCTGTGATCATGCCATATCACGACGGCATGCAAAATTTCATAGGACGGTCCATACAGGCCGTAGCTAATCAGACGGACGTGAACGTAACGCTGTACATAGTAGATAACAACTCGACGGACGGCACGCCTCGGATTGTTGCTGACATACTGGCGCAGGAGCAGAAGCGCAACCCCAACTTTTGGGTGGTGAAGATCATGTGCATGAAACCTGGAGTGGCATACGCCAGGAACGCCGCTATGGACGAGATTATCTCGCATAAGAAGAAGGATAACGTCATAGACGCTGTTGCTTTCTGCGACTGTGACGACGTGTGGGACCTGGATCACCTAAAGCACGCAATGATACAGATGGATCAGCACAAAGCCGACATGGTATACTCTGATGTGCGCTGTGTAGACGAGGACGGCATGCCGCTGTCGATAACTGGGATTCCATACTATGTGCAGTTTGACGCGCGTAATTTGATGAAACAGAACTTTATTTTCATATCTACCGTCGTCGTCAAGACCGATGTAATTGAACACGTAGGACCGTTCGACCACGAGGCCGATCCGATGGGAGACTGGGACTATTGGATTCGAACGTCAACAAGTTTTGGATTGTTCCACTATCCGGCGACTACCATAACTTACCTGTGGAAGACAAAGTCTGGCAGCTATTACGATCCGTCTAAAATGATTACGGCATCAGAGTACGTTAAGAATAAACACATTTCTAGGAAGGAACATTCTGATGGACCAGTATCTGATGACTATTCGCATATTTCTGGATGGCTTAGTACGGCAGAGGGTCAGACATTACGACAGTATGCCAACGGGACGTGTCTCGAGATAGGATCGTACAAGGGCAAGTCGACGTGTTACATAGCAGAAGTTGCTAAGAGCGTCACTTGTATAGACACGTTTCTGGCAGATACAGGCGGACAGACACAATCCATCGATAGCACTTATGAAGAGTTCAGACGAAACACTAGCAAGTTCAGCAACAAGATAAGGGCCATAGTTGGCACATCCACCGATATGGCAGGTCTCATGCAGGACGGGTATTTCGACATGATATTCCTTGATGCCATGCATGATTATCACTCAGTTCACGATGATCTTATAAATTACTGGAACAAGTTGAAAATCGGAGGATACATGCTGTTCCACGACTATGCAAATCCCGACTACCCGGGCGTAGCTAAGGCTGTCAACGAATTAATTGGACCGGCTGACGAGGTTGTGGATTCCATCGGAGTGTACAAGAAGATCTCCAACTTCCAACTCCAAAATGGCGATTTCTTGTCAAATGCAATAGATAAAACTATAGATTTGCTCCAACTGGATCCTATAGTTATTGACGAAAATACTGAGTTTGCACCGCGTCTCAACATGGTAGAAAGGTACGCTTTGGACGCTTTGCAAGCACAAGAAAAATTAACCGAACAAAAAATTCTGCCCCCAGAAAAACCGCAAAAGTCTGTCGTACTCGCTCCATTCGCATGTTCACTACCGGACGGCAAAGTAAATCCGAAGAATTTTCCCATATCTGAGTGGAAGATCCTGGTAGAAATGCTCCGAAAAGCGGATATATACACGGTACAAATTGGCGCTGCTGGTGAACCATTCATAGGCGCAGATGAGATGCAATTCAATCCAACGAATGACACGCTCAAGCAAATTGTAAATGATATGGATTCGTTCGTTTCTGTTGATACGTATTTTCAACATTTTGCGACGTTCCATGGAAAAAAAGGTGTAGTTATTTTCTCGCAATCGGATCCCAATATTTTTGGGCATTCTTCCAACGTGAATCTATTGAAAACAAATGATTCTCTCAGGGTTGAACAGTTTCAATTGTGGACACAAACTGACTACGATGAATCCGCATTTCCTAATGTTATCAACGTATTCGAAGAAGTAATGAAACTTCTGACCAGCTAATGAATATATAAAATACCGATCATGAAAATCGATTTTTTCAGGGGTAATCAATCTTAAAAAATAAAATAAAATGTGTGATACTATGAGTGAAATTTTGGATACAATTAACGGCGATAAAACTAAAATTGCGTATAATTATGATGTGGTGCTTGCAGCGGCAACTGAATATTTTAATGGGGACGAGCTGGCCGCTACAGTGTGGACATCCAAGTATGCTTTGAAGGACGCACACGACAACCTGTACGAGCTAACTCCGGACGATATGCATCACAGACTTGCCGGTGAGTTCGCTAGGATAGAGGCGAAGTATCCGAACCCTATGTGTGAGGAAGAGATCTTCGAATTATTGAAGGATTTCAAGTACATAGTGCCCCAGGGAAGTCCGATGTCTGGCATCGGCAACGACCTGCAAAAAATAAGCATCGGCAACTGTTTTGTGATAGGAAACCCGGAAGGAATGGGCGACTCGTACGGTGGTATATTTAGGATAGATGAGAGGATTGCTCAGTTGCAAAAGAGACGTGCTGGAGTGGGTACCGATCTATCTGACATCAGGCCAGCTGGAACACCAGTAAATAATGCCGCCATAACTTCTACCGGCATCGTTCCGTTCATGGAGAGACATTCTAACACAACAAGGGAAGTTGCACAGGACGGAAGACGTGGCGCGCTGATGCTATCATGTTCAATACGCCACCCGGAAGCAGAGGCATTCATTGATGCAAAGATGGACACCACCAAAGTGACTGGTGCTAATATATCGGTAAAGATACATGACGATTTCATGCACGCAGTTTTGACAGAATCTCAGTACAAACAGCAGTGGCCAATAAATGCGATCAACCCAAAAATAGAGAGAATGATAGATGCTAAATCTCTTTGGAACAAGATCATAAAGAACGCCTGGAAGATGGCAGAACCTGGTGTTCTGTTCTGGGACAAGATCATCAGCGAATCACCAGCAGATTGCTATGCGCACTTAGGCTTTAAGACTACATCAACAAATCCTTGTGTGTCATTAGAAACTTGGGTTATGACAAATGCTGGTCCGTTCAAAGCAAAAGATTTAATAGGTTCACAATTTGTAGGTATAGCAAATGGCATTGAAAATACTTCTACAGATGAAGGTTTTTTTATTACAGGAACAAAACCAATATATCGGGTTACTACAAAAAAAGGATTCATCATTGAATCTACCGATGATCATCCATATAGAAAAGTAACATCAATAGAAAGAGAATTAATTGAATCAAAGATGACAAAATTGAAAGATATTGTCATCGGTGATTCAATTTTACTAGGGAATAATATAGGGTTATCTTGGACCGGAAAAGGTAATGAAGAACTTGGTTGGCTATTAGGATCATTACTTGGTGATGGTACTATTACAGAAACTGAAGCAATTTTGCAATATTGGGGTGATACAAAAATGCAATTACACGAAATAGCCGTATCGTATGCTAAGAAAAATGGTAAACATAGAACAGATTTTGGAAATGTTAATGAGAAAGGTATTAATTTTAAAGAAAGAGATACAGTTCGATTAAAATCAAAATATTTATTAAATTTATCTACTGAATATGGTATAAAAAGAGATAAAGTAATAGATTCTAATTTGATAGAATCTACATCATCTGATTTTTATATTGGTTTTATTGCAGGTTGGATAGATGCAGATGGACATGTAGAGTTTGACCAAGAAAAAGGTTCTTATATTAGAATATCAAGTACAATCTTACAGAACTTAGAGATTGCACAAAGAATGTTAGCACGAATTGGGATCATTTCATCTATTTATAAAAATAGAAAACCGGCTGGTATGTACGAATTACCAGATGGCAAAGGTGAGTATGTATCTGTTGAATGTGAAGCATATCATGATTTACATATATCTAAAAGTAATATTTTAGAATTTAATAAAATAATTAAGCTTAGAGAACCACACAAAATAAATATAATAAATTCTATAATCGAACATGCAAAAAATAATAGTGGATTTTATCGAGAAAGATTTGTAGATAAAATAGAAAGTATCGAATTTATTGAAGAACAAGTTGTTTGTGACTGTACAGTATATCCTGAACATCAATTTGATGCAAATGGTCTAATAGTTTCAAATTGTGGAGAGCTTCCATTACCTCCAGGTGACAGTTGCAGACTTTTGGTGGTGAACTTATATTCATACGTTATAAACCCGTTTAGACCTAACGCGGTATTCAACTATAAGTTATTCGAGGAGCACGTGATGAAGGCACAGCGGTTGATGGATGACATTATAGACCTTGAGCTTGAGAAGATCGATGTGATTGTTGACAAGATCATCAATGATCCGGAAGATACTGCAATTAAGGCTAACGAGCTAGCGATGTGGCTAGAAGTTAGGGAAAAATGCGAACAAGGTCGCAGAACCGGAACCGGCATCACTGCAGAAGGCGACATGCTCGCTGCACTCGGTTTACAGTATGGAACTAAAAAAGCTACTGCATTTGCAGAGCGCATACAAAAGGAACTCGCCCTCAGCGCGTACAAGAGTTCATGTTACATGGCCAGGGACAGGGGAGCGTTCTCAATATATGATGCAAGTTTAGAGACAAACAATCCGTTCTTACGCAGACTCAGGGAGGCTGACACTGAGCTAGACGAACTGATGTCAACGTATGGACGTAGAAACATCGCTTTATTAACAATAGCACCTGCCGGATCCGTATCGATCCTAACAAAGACGACATCTGGCATAGAGTGCGCATTCATGGCAGCTTACAAGAGAAGACGCAAGATCAACCCTAATGATAGAAATGTGACAGTGGCACACGTAGATCAGAACGGCGATTCTTGGGAGGAGTATATGGTGTACCACCATCACTTTAAGACTTGGATGTTGTACAATGGAATCGACCCCGACAAGGTCGTCAATATGTCTACCGAAGAACTCAACGCTATAATAGAACAGTCGCCATATTATAAGGCCATGGCCAACGATGTGGACTGGGTAGAGAAGGTGAAGATGCAGGGCGCGATGCAGAAGTGGATAGATCACTCGATCTCAGTTACGGTGAACTTACCTAACAACGTTACTGAGGAACTGGTCAACGATGTGTACGTAGCTGCGTGGAAGGCGGGATGCAAAGGCTGCACCATATACAGGGATGGTAGTAGATCGGGTGTGCTGATCTCTGCAGATGCACCGGCAGAAGAGTCGATAAAGAAAGACAACAACGCGCCAAAGCGTCCGAAGTTCTTGAACTGCGATGTAATACGCTTTATGAACAAAGGCGAGAAGTGGATAGGCTTTGTAGGTCTGCTTGATGACCGACCGTATGAGGTGTTTACGGGTAAGGCTGATTCTATGAACGTGCCACACTCGTGTGAAAATGGTCGGGTTAGAAAAACCAAGGTTGACGGCGAACAGTTCGGCGAGAAATGTAAAATTTCGAAATACGATTTCTTGTATACTGATCACACAGGATCGGAGGTTGAGTGTGAATGGCTGAACACAGCATTCAATGAGGAATATTTTAATTATGCAAAACTTATATCAGGAGTGCTTCGTCATAAGATGCCATTGCCCTATGTCATAAGTTTGATAACCTCTCTGAACATCGACGATGACGTCATATCAACATGGAAGAATGGCGTTGCCAGGATGATCAAAAAGTACATCGTAGACGGCACGGTGGCCTCTGACAAGACGTGTAAATCGTGTGGCTCCGACACGGTGATATACCAGGAGGGGTGTTTGATTTGTACGAGCTGTGCAAGTTCGAAATGTTCTTAAAAAATGTAGTTATTATTCCATAATTTTTACAGTTTTAACGGTCACGAGATTGAAATTAAGTCATCTTATGTACTTAATAGACAAGGTGGTATAGAAGTTATAGATGCAAAGAGAAAGGCAGTAGAAGCACATAATATACGTTATATAGTAATTCTTGATAAAGATTATTCAGAATTTTTAGATATGATATTGAAACTTTATTAAATAGATGCGTATTATGTTTTTAAAAAAAAATAATTTAATTCAAAATTCCATGGAAAATCAACAAGCACAAACACAAACACAACAGGTTCCTGAGAACCTAACGCCACAACAAGCACTTGCTATTTTAGTGCAGGGCGTACAATTTGCTCAGAGTAAAGGCATATACAGTCTTACTGACGCTGAATTAATCTCTAAAGCTGTGAGAGTATTCACAAACCAACCAGAAGGAGAAAAATTGGCTGAATCTCCGCAAGATGAAGGCGCAATGACTGAATCTCCACAAGATGAAGGCGCAATGACTGAATCTTCACAAGATGAAGTAATGCCAGAACAAGATGAAATTCAAATGACAGGAGAGCCACAGGTCTAACAAACATCACTTTTCATAAAAAAAGGACCGCTTAATAAGCGGTCCTTTTTTATTTTATATGATATATAGAATATGAAGAATAATAGTTGTGTATATACACACCAAAGATTAGATACACCAAAGATTAGATGGTACTATATATTATGTTGGTATAGGTAATAAAAAAAGCACATGGAAAATAATGGATATACTAAATTAAAATATAATAGATAGATGAAAAAAATAAAAAATTTTAAAGATTTTAAAGCATTCACTAATTTGTCTGATCTTTATAAAATTAATTTAATTGCTACAAGTGATAAATTTTCTTTTAGTCATGTCGATCATATAGTAAAGTCTGTCGCATCTATGTTATTTACCTTTATCATGCCACCAGGTATTTTTGAGGATACAATTATTAGTTCATACCCCGTATATAATTATGGCAACAATGACGAGATACATGCGCTAATAAAGAGCGGTGTATTCAAGAGAAAGAACATATACAATCTACCTGGTAACTTGGAGAACGCCAACGACAAGGTGAAGTTTCACAAGAAGATGGAAGGCTGTCCATTCGTGCCTAAAACCGTGTTCACGCCAGAGGACGCAAAGAAACTGAAATTCCCACTAATAGCTAAACCTAAGAACGGCAGCAAGGGACAGGGAATAACCGTGTTCAAGGACAAGGAAGAACTAGAAGCATACGACGGAGAACAGTTAGATACATATTCGGTAAAGTTCGACCTCAAGCGAGAATTTCGTGTAATATCAATGAAGGGTAACCTTTTATACATAGCCGAGAGAATACCGGTCAACAAGAAAGCAAAGTCGTTAAGAGAGGGCAAAGACGTGTTCATGCGGGACGGCACGCTTGGTGAGCGCAGCGAATACGTTTGGAAGGAGAAGGAGTTCGGCAAGGACGGACTACCTGAGATGAAGAAGTTCAAAGCAATATGTGACAAGACGCACGAACTGTTAAAACTGGATGTACTAGGTATTGATATAGGCATCGATGACGCCGGTAAGTTGTGGTTGATAGAGTCGAACACTTGTCCTGGACTAAACAATGACCAGGTCGTTAGGATCTACCTAGCAATATTTGAGGATTTCTATGGCAGAAAGCCGGAAGAGCATACGATGAACAGGATCAAGGAACTACAGAAGGAACTACAGACTCGTAACAAAGACGACATAAAGTTTTCATTCTCATCGACGCCTGGACGAGTGATGGACTGGGGTACACCAGATCAATCTTCTTCCGCTAAGTATGACATCGAGAAAAGCTTTGGCGCACCGCTTAAGCAGATAAAGCAAGACAAGCAAAAATAAAGAAACTTATCTTCCGATCTGACGTATTATTTACATGGAAGACGTTAAGATAGTTGCACTCGTACCTACACGAGGTGATAGGCCGAATCAGCTTGCTAATATGCGCAGGATGATGAACGGTCAGACAAGGCCATTACACGGGATGGTGATCGTGGATGACGAGCCAGTAGATCCAACGAAGAAGGACATTACGTTCCGGTACCGAACAGGACTCACCCGCATTTTCGAACAGTATCCGGAATGCGATCTTGTCGCATTGGTAGAAGATGACGATTGGTACAGCCCGCTATATTTGGAAGGCATGCGTCAGGCATGGATAGATGCTGGTAAACCATGTACGTTTGGACTAGGTGAGACATACTACTATCACCTTGGCATAAAAGCGTTCCATCATCAGGTACACCCAACTAGAGCTTCTGCATTTACTACATTCATGACAAGAGCGCACCTTAATATGATATGGCCGGCCGACGATTATTCGTTCGTTGACATAGATATTTGGCGACAGTTCCCAGGTAAAACGGTGACGTTCGAGAACAACCCGCCTGCTATAGGAATAAAGGGTTACGGCGAGGGACAGTTCTTCGGCGGCATAGGGCACAACGATAAGTGGATAGAATACAGGAAAAATCAGGACCACGACATGACATGGCTTAGCGATCATATAGATAAAGAATCGTTCAATTTTTATAAATCAATATCCGATAAATTATGACGAAAATAACCATACCAACCTCTTGTATTATCAGCATTGTTCCTGAAGCAGCAGATCTTGCGAACTTGCCACGTAAGAAGAAGAAAGCGTTAAAGAAAAAGCTATCAATTATAGTAGTTAAAATTATTGAACAAAAACTATTAATTATATGAAACTAGGTTGTCACTATAATGCGTTTGATGCTCTTGATCTATTAGGTCCATCTATCAATAGTATTAGGACAGTAGTGGATTTTGTATGTGTCGTATATCAGGAAATGTCCAATTTCGGGGAGGCAATGTCTGATGTTGACCGCCTATACCTAGATAAACTAAAACTGTCTGGCAAAGTCGATATGTTTTATTGTTATGAACCGACAAGCCATAGCGGACACATGAACGAACTGGCGAAGCGGAATTTAGGCAAGTCCTTATGCGCAAATGCAGGATGTGATCTACACATGTCGATGGACGTCGATGAATTTTACGTAACTACACAGTTACAATATGTAAAGGATCAGATGTCTACTGGAGAATGGGACGCGTCTGCGTGCAATATGCAGACATACTGGAAATCTCCATCATTCGTTCTTGATCCTCCTGAAAAATACTACGTTCCAATTATATATAAAATGGATGACAGAACGTTCGATTTACGTAACAGATGGAATATACCAGCAGATCCAACTAGAAGACTTGTATCCAATAGGATACGTATATTTGAACGATCTGAGATAGAGATGCACCACATGTCAACTGTACGCTTAAATTATCGATCAAAACTTATGAATTCTTCTGCGAGTATAAATTTTAAAAATAAGATAGATTATTTAGTTTTATATCATGAAAATTGGAAATTCGGAATGAAAGCATTAATGCCAGGTATGGAAGATAAATTTTATAATGTTAAAGAAGTACAAAATTATTTTAATATTATATGATTAATATGGGTATTTATCAAATACGAAATTTAATAAATAAAAATTTATGTTGGAGGTACTATATCTTTTAAAAGAAGATGGTCTGATCATATTAAATTATAAAAAATAATAAACATGTACTCCATCTTCAATAACATAAATAACATATCATGAAATTAGAAAACAAAGAAGAATTGATTAAATTATTGAGTGACAATAATTATTTAGCTGACGTAAAAACCATAGAAGATCTTAAAATATTTGTGCGCGGTAATATCGAATTTACTGAATACTTAGCTGATCAATTAAATAAATCAATATCGTATACTGAATATCTTGGTAGAAATTTGAATGTTAGCTATCAATATATCGATTTGCTTAGAACAACAATATTACTAATATCGCCAGAGATCAAATTACCAGATATGAATACGATAATAGGAAAATTTATAGAAGATGATGAAACTTTTTAATTTAAAGCCGTTTGATCAGTTCATATTTGAATCATTCGGTTCAAATTCTATGGCGGATAAACTAACAAATTATCTTGTAGATGTTATTAATGAAAATATAGGCAAGCTTATATTAAGCGGTAAAGTTAATTTAAAAAATTCGATGACGAATTTCAAGGACATTCGTTTTTATGATGACGAAATAACAGTAAAGATCGGGCATCTTAAATATGGTAACATGGACCCAAATTTTATCGTTGATAGTGATTCGATAACAGGTCTGATCATGAATCTTGAATTGGTGCTATCTGATGAAGAAATACGGTCCAAACAGATGAGTAAGAAGAATCCAATTATCGATACGATAAATCACGAGTTCTTACATGTAGTAGAAACATACCTCACCAGACAGAATGAAAATGCTACGTCAAAGTCGTTTGATTACGGAAAAAGATTGGACATGTTGCAGAATAGATACGATAACTGTAAGGAATGGCAAAAAATTTCGTATTTTATTTATCTATCTCTACCACATGAAATGCGCGCTCGAGTTTCTGCATTACACCAAGAGATAAAGCGAAATAACCCTAGTGATGTAGTCGATTATATAAAAAATTCGAAATATTATATGGATGCCGATTTTTTATCTAATGTCGATATAGATATTTTATTGAAAAAATTAAGGACGGACGTAGACTACGTTGGGGTTATCAGAGATTTTAATAGCATATTCTTGCAAAATGATAAAATAGATTTGGTAGATTGTGAGAAAGAATTCATTGCATATATTAAAAATATTAAAAGAAAAAACATAAAATTAAAAAATAAGCTCATTAGAACATCTTACGCATTTTTGGAGAAATTTTCCTGGCACAATCCAGGAAATCCAGATAACGTTGATATAAATTACGAAGAATACCAGTAAATAAAACATAAAATTATGAAACTAACTGAACTAAAGACATGGATTGAAAGCTTACCGCAAGAACTGCAAGAGAGCTTAGACGTAGTTGTATCTCGTGATGGCACACTCACCGAGGATTATACGTACAGACTGGATGCACCGATCATATCACTATCGGTGGACGAGGATAATAACGAAGCATGCATTTTCATCGAGAACGACAAGGTGAACGAGGATGGTGAGGGCGCAGCAATGGCGACGCTAGACGCTACACCTGGAATGAGCGCACCACAGTATGCCAACCGAGATCAAGAAGGTTCTGGTGACGTTCCGATGGGCGGCAAGAAGAAAAAGAAGAAGAAAAATATAAAGGATTTTAAGAGCTTCACCAAATGAAATCAATAAATCAAATATTTAAAAATAATAAAGAGTTATTAGATGAACCGGCTGTACGTGAACTAATCGAATATTGTACAGAACTAGAAGGTCAAATTTTCGCTAATACTCAAGAAAAACAGTTCACTTTTGAAGATAAGCTCTCTGAATTAATCAGGGATATTTATATAAGTATTGCGCAAGTACAAAATGAGGAGAAGGACGCAATAAGATTTGATGAGATAGAACATGTGGATTTTGAAAATTGTATAGAAAATTTAAAAATATGTATTCAAAATTTTGCTACTGAAAATAAGTTTAGGTTATAAAACTGGATAAAATGAAATATGCCGATTTTTTAAAATTAATAAAAACGTACCAACAACTATATAATAATTTCAATGAGTTATATGCAATCGGGTTTGACTTTACTGATGGTAAGTATAAGTTAGAACCAGATATGGACTTTTTATTTCAGACTATATTAAGTGCATACTATACGGAAGAGGGTATCGACTGGATCAATTGGTTCATATACGAAAATGAGTTTGGTAAGAAAGACTGGTCCAAATTAAATGTTTATGACATGAATGGTACAGTAATACCGGATGCGGATGCAGCAAAAGCATACGGCGCTTGTGATAAAGATGGAAATCCAATTTGTCATACGATTAAAGCTACATGGAAATATGTTGAACAATTTAAAAAAAATTGACAAAAGTTCTACATATAGGTTTTTCGAATCCAGCATTAGGTAAAGCATTCCGAGATACTGTAGATTACCGATTTATAGACTGGACGGACTGGACAGCTATTCCCAATAATATAGAGAATCTTCATAAATATATTACTAAGACTAGCGACGATTTTTCACCTGATATTATTTTCATGCAGATCCAATCACCTGGTGTAATCACACCAGAATTCATAAAAACTTTACCGGGCTTAATTATAAACTGGACGTGGGATTTTCGAGGAAATACACCCGAGTGGGTGATGGATCTTGCACCATATTGTATATCCGCATTCACTAATGAAAATGACGTATATCGCGTCCTTATGACCGGCAACAAATCAGTGTTCTTGCAGAGTGGGTTCGACCATGAAATTTATAAGTCGGACGATGACTCGGACACTGTGTCCGAGTCGCCTGAAATAGTTTTCATGGCAAACAACTATCCGGACGACGAGAAATTCCCGCTTAGTGATTACAGAATAGACCTGGTCAACACCCTAAAGGACATATACGGGACTCGCTTTGGTGTTTACGGCTTCGGCTGGCCTGGACAGAATCCGTTGCAGAGCTTCATGCATCGTGAGCGTAAGGAAGCGGCATGTTACCGTTCTGCCAAGCTAGCGATAAATTTGTCTCACTTTGTTGCCAAGAGGTACACGTCCGATAGGATGTTAAGGATCCTTGGTAGCGGCACGATGTGTCTTAGTCATTGGTATCCAGAGATAGAAAAAGATTTTACGGACGGTACGCACCTGCGAGTGTGGAACAGCACAGATGATTTGATAAAATTGATAGACCAATATCTGGCAGACGACTCCGGGCGGGAAGCTATAGCTGCATCTGGCTGCACGCACGCACACGCCAGTTATACTTGGCACAATATGGTTTCACAAATATTGAAACTTTTGTACATCTAATCAATACAAACAATACAAAGTTTATAAATTATAATACCAATTTCAATGCATAAGAATAACATAGGTCTGCTGTTAATATCAACAGGTAATTATCATGTTTTCATAGATCAATTAATAATATCTGCGCGAAAATATTTTATGAATAATCATAACGTGACTTTTTTTCTTTTCACTGATTCTGATAAATTCACGCACGCAGATGACATTGTGCTCATACCGCATGAGCACAAGCCTTGGCCCCTGCCAACTCTATACAGATACAAAACATTCAATGCGAATAAACAGTTGTTGTTTAATATGGATTATTTGTATTACTGTGATATTGACATGCTATTTGTGGACGACGTGGGCGACGAAGCAATTGGAAATCTTGTGTCCACAATACATCCAGGATTCTGTGGATCGTGTGGAACACCCGAACGTCGTCCGGAATCGTTAGCGTATTTACCAATAGGAACTCCAAATACATATTTTGCTGGTGGTTTTAACGGTGGCAAACGTGATAATTTTCTACAAATGTGCAATATTATAGACATGAATATTGATACGGATCTAGTCAACAATATTATAGCCGTCTGGCATGATGAATCGCACATGAATAATTACATGTACTTTAATAAACCGGATGTCATATTGGATCCAGGCTATTGTTACGGGGAAAGTATGCTTTTACCTTATGTCAAAAGATTATTGGCGTTGAATAAAAATCATGCACAAATACGTGCGGCTATATGAGGAGTGTTGTTATATTTTATCATAAAAATATTTTAAATATTTATGAACGTACATGGATAGATAAATGCATAGATTCCATAGCAAATCAAACGTACCAAAATTTTGATATAATTGAATTAAATTATGGACCTGTCGATAATAATTCAGATGAGTTTGTATTTATACCTGGTAAAGATAAAAAATTTATACAAGTTCCTTTTGATAACCATATAGATGCAATGAATTTTTTATTAAATGATTTGTTTTTAAATCAAAAGTATGATACGGTATTTAATACCAATATGGATGATTATTATGATATTACACGATTTGAAAAACAGATCAATGTGATATTAATGGGATATGATTTGGTTAGCTCAGATTTTTGCTATATACAAGATAATAACGGGATTGATGAGATAACATTGCACTTAAATATTTGTCAATACGGAGATATAGCAACTAATATATTGAAAAAACATAATGTAATTGCACATCCATGTGTAGCTTTCACAAAAACATTTTGGGATGGTACATTTGAATATAATAATTTATTAGGTTGGGAGGATTTAGAATTATGGATGCGAACAATTCGCACCAAAAAATTTAATATAATAGATGAAGAATTATTGTATTATAGATTACATAATAATCAAGTTACTAAAAATTATAAAAATTAAGGACTATGCCGATTCTGAATGATATGGTTTTTGTGCATGTCCCAAAGACGGGAGGAACTTATATTGAAAGTTTATTTGGTCTAAATTGGAATGAGAGTCATGAGACTTCTAAAATAGGACATTTAAAGAATTTATATGGAATATACGAGGATGAGAGGGGGAAGTTCACGCTTCAGCATCTAACTGCAGAGGAAATACGTTTGTATTTCAAAGACGAGGTTGGTGACAAAAGTATGTTTTCTGTAGTCAGAAACCCTTTTGAGAGAGCAGTTTCTTTATATCATGATCACAAAGAACCATTGGAGCTATCTAATTTTGTTGACTTTCTTTTGCTTTTAGATGAAAGGGGGTTAAGTTACGACTTCATGGGATGGGGTATTGGCGATTATTATGACCAAATTAAGTATCATTTAATACCCCAATCAGATTATATATTTAATTCTGTCGGAGGAGTTCCCATACTTCTTAAGTACGAAAATAGTAATCAGGTTAATAGATTTTTAAAAGAGCTGGGAATTGAAAATCCTATTTTTGGAAGTCCAAGAGACTATAATTATTATAAAGATTACTTAAACGAAAAGACTATCTCCTTAATAAGTAGAATCTATCACGTTGATTTCGTGAGGTTGTTTTACAGTAAAATGTATCATTTATGAAAGCATGAAAAATAACGTTCTATACATAAACTCGATAGAGCAGCAATGCGGCTGTCACCAGTACGGTAAGCGGTCTGTGAACATATTGGGCGGTTCCAAGGCGTACAACTTCATCTACTGCTCGCCGGCATCGATGGACGAGTATCATGGATTAATAGACAAGTTTAAGCCCGTCGCCATCATAATAAACTATCATGAGCTGACGATGACATGGTTCTCCGGCTGTGAGAAGGACAATGACATTGTCTACTATGTCCTGCACCATGAGGGCACGGAGCACAGCAACCTGAACCCGGACTACTACCTGTACGTCGATTCTACGTTCAGGGACGTCGATAACAGGTTTGCGGTTCCAAGACCGCTGTTTGAGACCGTGCCGCACGGTCCCGCACACGATGTTCCTGTTATAAGTAGTTTCGGTTTCGGTTTCGGTAATAAAGGTTTCGGTCGAATCGTTAAAACTGTAAACGATCAATTTGATGAAGCTATTATTAGGTTACATATTCCTTTTGCACATTATGGAGATATGGATAAACAATCTATTAAAAATATTTATCCTGGTTGTTATGCGGAGGTTAAAAAAACTGGTATTAAATTAGAGATTACCAATGATTTTTATACTGATGAACAACTACTTAATTTTTTATCTGAGAGTACACTAAATATATTTTTATATGATGAAATGTTAGGACGTGGTTTATCATCCGTAATTGATTACGGATTAAGTGTTAATGTACCCCTAGCAATTTCACAATCATATATGTTTAGACATATTAAAATGACACAACCTTCTATTTGTTATGAAGATAGGACATTACCTGAAATTATTGCATCAGGACCAGAAATATTACAACCATTGAGAGATCAATGGTCACAAGCTAATTTCATAGCTAAATATGAACAAATACTAAATAATACATTATGAACAAAATATTGACTGATCACTACAGAGAACATTATGCGGAAGACATAGCATATTTAAAAACTATATGTCCAGAAATGATGTCTAGAAAAATTGAAGAAGCCAATGTGCAACAAGCTTTTACGTTTTCTCAAACCAAAAAATACGCACAAACAGATAGTAAAATATTATGCGTTGGATCTTTTGAAGATACAGCGTACGAATCATTAAAGAAATTAGGATATGATATAGTAGGAATTGACCCTGCAATTGATATGGATCTTGATGGTTACTTCCAGAATGTTGGTAATAAAGTTGACCTTATATTTTCAACATCTGTTATAGAGCACGTAAAGGACGATGATTTATTTATTGACCAAATGTGTTCTCTTTTAAATCCAGGTGGATATGGAATACTTACATGCGATTTTAGAGATGATTATAAGCCAGGCGATCCGATGCCAGGTGAAGATCAACGATTATATACTAAGAAAGATCTCTTAAAAAGATTTCCTGCATTATTAGCTGAACACAATTGTTCTATGGTTGGTGATATAGATTATGATCACGAACCAGATTTTACATACGGTGTTTACAAATATTCATTCGCAACATTCACATTTAAAAAAAATGATTAATCAAAATTTCATAGTATCTGGTATGATGGGAGATTTCTTGCATTGTATGTATGTGGTCAAACATATTTGTACCAGAGATAATACAATGGCAAATATTTATTTAGTTGATGGACATCACGGTGATGTTTGGAATTTTGGTAAAGATACTGCGCACAATGATTTATTAAAACTAATGGGTCAACAATCTTATGTTGCAGGATTTTATAATATTGCTGATATACCGGATAATTATATTAACTTGAATGCGTGGCGATTATCTGTTGCAACCACATTTCATGAAACAGGTGAGTACAATAAATGTTGGTCTGATGTTCTTTCTGAATTTTTTAAGTTTGCTCCGGCATTTCCAAAATGGATTAATGTTGATGAAGGTGATGTGAATACTACTAATAAAATTTTGATCCATAGATCTATACATCGTCACGGTGGACTTCCTTGGCAAAAGATTGTAGATCAATTTGATGAATTATTATTTGTAACATCTAATCCATCAGAGTTCGATCATTTTCCGGTTAAGAGTAGTAAAGTTAAATTGTACCAAGTTGCAAATATTTATGATATGGCATCAGCTATGAAGGATTGTAAATATTTTATCGGTAATCAATCGGCATTATTTGCATTAGCCAGTGCATTAGATATTCCAAGATTAGTAGAACTAGAACAAGGTGTTTGGAAGTTTTATGGTGACGAAACTAAATATTCAACAAACATGTCTTGGTATTTGAATGATATTACAAAAAATATACAAACTGATATAATAAAATTATGAAACTAACAATATACAAACTGATATAAATTAAAATTATGAAACTAACAATTGGACAACTAGTAGATAAATTATCTATTGTTAATATAAAAATTTACATGTTAGAGGATGTAAAGCGTGAGCCAAAAGCTACTAATAAAACTATTGCTGACGCAACCAAAAAAACTAATGTATTAAATTCCGAGCGTAACGTCTTAATAGATGAAATAGATATTGGATTGAATGAAATAGCAGATGGCGTAAAACAAACATTATTTGGTTCTAATAAAAAATATGGTAGTGAATAAAGCATTAATTTTTGGTATTACTGGACAGGATGGTAGTTTTTTAGCTGACATCCTTAAAGTCAAGGGATATGAAGTCCATGGTGTTGTTAGATCTTCTGCTTCTGTCACATCTCGGTTTATACATTGTTGTAATGATAAACAAGTACACCAATTAATTGATGAATTAAGACCTACTGAAATATATAATTTGGCAGGTTTAACAAATACGTTTAATCCATACGCTGACATACCAAAAACTATAGAATTAAATCTAACCTTACCTGTAAACATTTTAAGCGCAATATATAATATTGATAAAACGATTAAATTTTTTCAAGCTTCTTCGGTATTGATGTCGGGTAATGCTGATGGATCACCTACATATCCTTACGGTATTACAAAACTAGCGGCACATAACTTTGTGAAACTATATAGGGATTTGGGATTGTTTGCTTGTGCCGGGATATTTTATCCTCATGAATCAGAACGAAGAGGAACGGGATTTCTATCAAAGAAGGTATGCTCAACAATAGCAAGAATAAAGTTAGGAAGTACGGAAAAATTAGAACTGGGTGATTTAAACCAACATAGAGATTGGGGTTATGCAAAGGATTATATGGAAGCTGTCCATTTAATGATGTGTACAGAGACGCCAAAAGATTATGTAATTGGTAGTGGTATATTAACAAAGACAGAAGATTTTGTTAGATATGCTTTTGAGTATGCCAGTCTAAAATTTGAAGACCATGTTGTACAAGATACAGCACAGTTTAGACAAAAGGATTTTGTTATACAACAAGCCGATATTAAAGAGATTACGGCTGACTTGAATTGGACGCCAACCAAAACCGTTCATGATATTATACAAATTATGATTGATTGGGAATTAAATAATATAAACAAATAATTATGATAAAGCTTTTTTCGTTAGGTGATATTTATATATCAGATTTTCTCAAAGATGGCGATGAGCCAAGAGGAGATAGACATGATTTACAATTAATGATGGAAGAGGATACTCGAGCCGTCAGATTAGAAACTACAGCACCATTAAACCAAATGTTTGGTAAATATTTTTACCGTTCAGGAATTAATGAATCAATGTGTGTGGAGTTAAATAATATTGTTAATTCAATAGTATCGGTAATCGATTTGAATGAGAATGATATTTGGTGTGATTTGGCATCTAATGATGGTACGTTATTATCGTATGTTCCAAAAAATCTTATTAAAATAGGCATAGATCCAGCAGAGGATTCTTTCAAAGAAGAAGCTGAGAAGCATGCAGATTTGATAATACAAGATTTCTTTACTGCAGACAATTATAAGGATAATAAATTCGGTAATCAAAAACCGAAAGTGATTACTTGTATCGCGATGTTCTATGATATTGATAAGCCAGATGATTTTCTTCAAGACGTTCACGAAATCTTGGATGATGAAGGTTTATTTGTAATGCAACTAAGTCATTCAGGATTGATGATGGATCAATGTGCATTTGATAACATATTAAGTGAACATGTTTATTATTATACATTGAATAGTATAACAGTATACTTAGAACGAAATGGATTCAAAATTGTGGATTGTCAATTGAATAATACTAATGGCGGATCGTTCCGTATTTATATCCGTAAAACTAACGCAACCGATAATTTATTTGGTACTCAAACATTCAGAGATATTTGTAAGTATAGAATACATAGTTTGTTGTGTTATGAAAAGCAGAGAAAATTCGATGAACCTGAAACATGGATGGCCTTTTACGATATGATAAATGATCTGAAAGATCAAACTGTATCTTTTATAAAGAAAGCAAAGTCCGAGGGTAAAACTGTTTGGGGTTATGCAGCTAGTACTAAAGGTAATACTTTACTACAATATTTTGAATTAGATGACAGTTTAATTACTGCGATTGCTGAGAGGAATACAATAAAATGGGGACTGAAGACAGTTGGTACTAATATACCTATATGTTCAGAAGATGAGATGAGGAAAAGTAATCCAGATTATATATTAATACTGGCATGGCATTTCGCTTCGCATTTTATAAAGAGAGAAGCAAAATATTTAAGCAACGGCGGTAAGTTTATTATACCTTGTCCGACGTTTAAAATTGTAGGTGGATGAAATCTGATGAAAAATAAAAATAAAGGTAAATATGAAGAAACCTAACGTTGCAATAGTAATAGTTGTATACAATGTAAGCGATTTAATAGTAAAGCAAATAGAATGTATTAATACATTCTGTGTAGATAATTATGACATTATCATTATTGATAATAGTGATGACAAAGATAATACAGATGCTATTTTATATCGATTACGTGATATAAAACATACGTATATCAAAACCTTTGCTCATACGGGAGACCCTAGTATGAGTCATGCGTTTGCTGCTAATTTTGCATATTTAAAATATAATGCGTCTTATGATTATATGTTATTTTTAGATCATGATTGTTTTCCTATAACTGGGTTCTCAGTCATTGATATTTTATGTACTAAAATTATGGGTGGATTAGGTCAAACAAAGCCATCAGGTAAAACCTATTTGTGGCCAGGATGCTTTGTTATTGATAATAAAAAAGTAGATACTAAAAAAGTAGATTTTAGTCCTAATCGCCAATTTGGTTTAGATACTGGTGGTAATTTATATGCTATTATTGATAAAGCTGGACTAGAATCTATTCAATTTTTTGATGAAGCATTTCATGAGAATATAATGTTTACAGCACATTATAATTTTTATTCAATTATTAACAACATGTTTATGCACTTTATTAATGGTTCTAATTGGAATCCACTTAATAATAAGGATAAACATCAAGAACGGTTATCATCTTTGCTTGCAATTTTGCAAGGATATATTGAAAAAAATTCTACAGTCGAGGAAGTTAAAGATGAGGAAGTTAAAGATGAGGATAAAGAAAATGATGACATTCTGTAGATTGATCATTCTGTAGATTGTAATCAATCAGTATAAATTTATGATATGATAACATATTCACAACTTGGACAATTTGGCCGCTTTGGAAATCAGCTATTTCAGATAGCAACCACCTTAGCTTTAGCTAATAGAAACGGCGATAGCGCAATATTTCCTGCATGGGAATATAATTTGGCGTTTAAAAAACAGATAATGTGTACCACTGATTTTAGTTGGGTACGTTCGATTCATAGGGAACCTGCATTTGCGTACTCACCTATACCATACAGGCCCAGTACAGATCTATATGGATATTATCAATCGGATAAATATTTTGCAGATTACAGAGATCTCATATTAGATCAATTTGATTTTGTTGATGGTACGGTCACAGACGAACAGATCAAGGATGCGAGCGAATCATGTTCCATTCATATAAGACGTACCGATTACGTCGCACTTGCGAATTACCATCCGTTTCCTGGAATGAACTATTACAAGTCGGCCATAGCTAATATGGCAGCAGTTGGTATTAAAAAATTTATGGTATTCTCAGATGACATACCGTGGTGCAAACAAGCATTCGGTTCTGATTCTAAATTTATATATGTTGAGGGACAGACAAACGTGCAAGATATGTGCCTGATGAGTAAGTGCCGTGCCAATATAATAGCCAATAGCTCGTTTTCATGGTGGGCCGCATATCTTAATAAAAATCAGGATGCTCATGTAATAGCACCAATGATTTGGTTTGGACCTGGAAATGCGCATGCCAGCACAAAAGATTTATACTGTAAAAACTGGGAATTGTTATGAAGATATTAGTCACAGGCGGTGCCGGTTATATTGGTTCACATACAATCATAGATATTTTAGAAAACACAGATTATGATGTAATTTCTATCGACAACTATTCAAATTCGGATGGATCTGCATACGATAGCATCGAACGCATCACAGGAAAAACGATAAAAATGTATAATGTGGACCTGACCGATTTACGAGAAACGAAACGGGTTTTCGATTTCAATCCAGACATCATAGGCGTTATACATTTTGCAGCGCATAAATCTGTAAATGAATCTGTTGATGATCCATTGACATATTATCATAATAATATTAATTCGACAATTAATGTTTTAAAATGTCTTAACGAATTTAATGTACCATATTTAATCTTTTCATCTTCATGCTCGGTTTATGGTAATATACAACAGTTACCGGTATCAGAAGATACTCCGATGAACACCATAGAATCGCCATACGCATATACGAAACAGATATGTGAGAATATGATCAATAATTTTGTTCAATCGAATTCTGATATAAAGGCCATATCATTACGATACTTCAATCCGGTTGGTGCACATAAAAGCGGGTTGAACGGTGAGCGATCATCTGATCAGCCTAATAATTTGGTGCCATATATTACACAAACTGCAATTGGTAAGTTGGATAAGTTGACTATTTTTGGTGGAGATTATGACACACCAGATGGTACATGTATACGAGACTACGTGCATGTTTGTGATATAGCTTCTGCACATATACAGGCAATTAAAAAAATAAGTTCCCAAACTTTTCCGAATTATAGTATCATAAATCTAGGCACCGGCACTGGCTATAGTGTGCTAGAAATTATCGACGCATTCAAACGGGTATCTGACATCAACTTAAAATATACGATAGGTCCAAGGCGAGCTGGTGATATTAAATCAATTTATGCCGACAATACAAAGGCTAAAACTGTTTTACAGTGGTCACCGCAATATAATATTGATGATATAATGCTATCTGCTTGGATGTGGCAAAAAAATAATAGCTAACTTCACGAATATGATAGTAACGACGGCTGATTGGCATGGCGAATGGAATAAGGTCATCAGAGAAATAAAAAGATTGGAACTGTCCGACTGTACGATAATACAGGTAGGCGACTTTGGCATCGGCTTCGAAAAGCCGGAGAAGGAGCTCCGTACCATGCAATATCTTAATGCCACGCTTGAGAGCAATAACATAAAATTATATGCCATACGCGGCAATCACGACGATCCTGCATATTTTGACGGCACATATAAGGTTGGAAACATAGAGCTTCTAGCAGACTACACTATACTAAACATAGAAGGAAAATCCATTTTATGCGTCGGCGGCGCAATATCGGTCGACAGATCACCCAATCCAGAGGTACCCAACATGTACGGCAAGCCGTGGAAGGGTAGAAAGCTTGGCAAGTCATACTGGGTTGATGAAGCATTCGTCCTGTGTGAGGAAAAACTTAAAGACATACGCGACATAGATGTTGTCGTGACGCATTCTGCTCCTGCGTTCTGTTATCCATTTATAAAAAGTGGGATGGATAAGTGGATCAAGTATGATCCTGCTTTGAAACAGGAGTGTGACAACGAGCGCAACGATCATTCTAAGATGCATGAGATACTGGTGCGCAATAATACAATAGCTCATTGGTTCTACGGTCACTATCATGAAAGTCATCATGAAAACATAAATGGAACTGAGTTCAGACTACTCGGTCTAAATGATAATAATATTCCTGAGTTCTTCGAAATTAGGTAAAAATCATGAAAAATTAATAATGTAAAATGAAATAAAAATGAAACAGAAACAGAAAAAATTCAGAATACCTAGAAAGATCAAGAAAAGAATAAATACAATATTTTTATATCCACCAGATGAAAGGGGTAGTTCTCTAATGGCGTCCATAAAAAATTCTCAAGAAGATTACACTGCTTATAAACAAAATATATTAAGACCCTTAGTATCAAAGACAAAGGCGCAGATAAAAGAAATAAATGAACGATATAAAATTTTTGATGTACCAACATATTTAACGGATGACGACCTTAAATTTGCAATAACTGAAATTTTTGGTGAAGAATTTAGAGATTCAGCATATTCAATATTAAGTAGATCAAAAAATCATGATGTTGCAAAAGTAGCTTATTATAATTTTGTAAACGCTTACAATATGACGAAAGCTGGTGGTGATGAATCTACTATGTGCTGTATGTCATTAGATTTAGCAGAAGAAAATTTACAAAGGTCTAAGCCACGAAACAAATAATTTTACATAAATTTGGTGTAGTCGACGAAACCCTGCTGTATGTCGCTAAATCCGGCTTTTTGCGTGCAGCATCCAGGATTTAACGTGAATGAATTTCCTCTTAAGTGTGTGTTTGCGTACTCTACGTCTATCTGTCTTGACTTGACGTTTACAGTTTCCAATATTTTCTTACCGAACTCGTTTGTTATTCCATACGCGCCGGTGGTGAACGTCCTGACGCACTTCCATATAGACCGATATTTTATCACGGGTCTGACCTGATTGCCGCAGAGATATAGCATGTCCCAATTTTCGGGCAGGTATCCTGCTATTGATTTAACCTCAGCATGTGGGTCGCGCAAGAATATTATGTCGTCTTCAAATATTAGAACTTGTTTATATTTTTTGTCGACCATCTCCTGCAGTATTGACATGTGGCTCTTGGTGCACCCCATCTCGTTAGCCGATATTAACTGGTCCTCGTGAATAGGCAGTGATTTGCCTTCTATTGCAGATACCCTCTTTACCTTAATGTCCCACCTAGCGAACTCCTTTTGTACGTCCTCCCATCGATCCTCCCGTCTGTCCAGATTAATACAATATATCTCGTCAAAAAACTCATTCAGAAATCCCATATTCTTTTTATACGAGTAGACTAAAATGTTCCTATCGTGAAACTTTATTTTAATTTGAAACTTTGATATACCTTGAATGTATAAAGGAATATAAAAGAACAAGAATGAAAAATAATAAATTAGATTCTGCGTCAGAGGATCAATACGACGCAGAGGGTAATGCTAAACACTACAAGCAGGGGCGCTACGAAGTTATAGAAATGATGGAGAAGATCTGGGGTATTGACGCGACAATATCATATTGTCAAATGACTGCTTTTAAATATCGCATGCGCCTAGGTCACAAAGAGGGCCAGCCGTTAGAGCAGGACATGAAGAAGACAGGTTGGTACGAGCGCAAGGCAGAAGAATTAATAGCACGAAACACCAAATAATGAACTCGATGCAATGTTCGAATGGTTTAAAAAGAAAAACAAAGTTATGACAGAGGAACAACTCGCACCATTAAGGGAGGAGCTCGCCGCAGTTCCAAAATTCCAATGGGTTAAAACAGATAAGGCCGGTAGGGTCACGGAGTTCAAAGACGTCGTCGTCGTAAATGACATGATACTGGTCGAGTTTACAGACGGGACCCGTGTGAAGTACGACATGCTCGGCGATGCGGTTATGAGAATACAGGACGATTCTATGCTGCTTAATATTGCGCCAGATCCTGTTGCTAATCACGGCGTGCCTATCAACGCGCCGCATGTTAGCATAGGCACACCGAAACCGAAGAGTCCAATACACGCGCTGCTCGAGAAACAAAAGTCTAATCCGGTTCCTGTCGAAATATCCATAGAGATGAATCTTCCGGCTGTAAGTCTTTATAAGGTGCTGTCGCAGTCGTTTGATAATGCAGACGACGACATAGTTGAATTCATAGTTGCCGATCTGGACGTGCCGATGATACGAGATGCAGTCAGAAGCGCAATTACAAATTTTTACGCAGGAACCAATGACAAAAAAAACTGAGGTATTATTCAGTACCGACAAATTCGACGTCGTGAAGAAAGACGACAGGATCGGCATAGTGCCGCTAACGATCACCGTGGCGGTGCTTCCGTTCACCAGGGATGCTAAGGGATTGCCCGGACAATTGGGCGTCTTGAAGGAGTTTAATTACATCCGATCAGCTGTGTCGCTTACAGTTATAACCGGTAAGGCAGAGGGCGAGGACCCTGACATACTAACTGCGGCACAACGCAAGATGCTTGACAGGTCCGGGCTAGACGTGCAGGAGCCAGAGAGGTGGCACTTCCTTGGGTTCATGACAACGCATAAGATGATAAATCAGGAGATACCTTGCTTCGCTTGTGACATCACCGGAATGTCATTACCTGAACCTGACGAAGACGTGGATCCTGTCGACGAAGTTGACGATAAAGAACCGGAGTTCGTATTGATGAGCGTTAATCAAGCGCTAGACACTACCGATTGTTTTATACCTACAATGTTCATGCTGATATTCAAGTTCATTTTTGGATTCGCAGCCGGCGGTGACATAGATGATAATACTAATACAAATACATCTTCTGTTGTGGAGAATCCTATGCAGAAGAAAATAATGGACATAGAAGGAGTTATCGGTGCGGGTAAGCAGGACGACGAGTGGATGATCCATGTAAATATAGGAGCGGACAAAGAATCAATAAAATCAAAAGTATTCACAATAGTCGGTGATGACGCCACGGTCAACGTGGAAGAAACGCAAGACGCAAACCCAAAATCTGAATAAATGCAAGAAAAAGAAAGTTTTTTGGATCACACACAGGAGATCCAAATCAACGACGGCGATCTGAAAGACCTCGATTTAGAGACATCTAAAAAGTTAGAGAAACAGTTGTCCGTAATAAAGTACGACAAGTATGATTTAACTACTGAAGAAGACGATGCTCGATTAAGATTAAGCAATAATTTAGCAACTGCAACTATTGGTGATTTTAATGTAATCATTTACAAAAACCAAGACTTTACCGTAATCGAAACAAATGATGTTGTTAAGGGTTATACGGTTTCTATTGATGAGAATACACCGATAAGGACTATCAATCCGTTCAGATCGCCTGGTAAGCCTGCTAAAGATCTTATCGCGTACAGGAAGAATAGGAAGAGGAAGAATAAGGCTGCCAAGAAATCAAGAAAAATTAACCGTAAAAATAAATAAAAGTGTAATAAAATTTAGTTACAATTATATTACCGTAAAAATAAATAAAAGTGTAATAAAATTTAGTTACAATTATATTACAATAGAAAACAAATTTTTACAAAAAAAATAATTTTAATTATGCATTATAATAGAAGACAGAGAAGAGAGTTAGCCAAGCAGATGGGTTTGATCGGTAAAAACGAGTCGTCTACGGCATGGGCCAGTAGAGTTGGCCGTTCTATAGAAGCGGGCAAACAAATAGACAGACAGTTCAAGAACAGCAACGAGACTGATATGCGTAATGCAGCAGCAGATGCTGAAGCAGCGGCATTATCCACGTTGATCGAAAAGGTTGGTGATGATAGAGCCAACGAGATTATGACCAACAACAGAAAGTTAGCCGAAGATAGATCAGCGGAACTAACAGAGAGACGTGCCAAACAAAAAGCAAAGCTTCAAAAATGACAGACGAACAACCTGTAAAAAAGACTGTAAAAAAGAAGGTCTTGAGAATAGTCTTCACACAAGAGGAGAAGAAGGTTGCCAGACGCAACATTGAAAATTTTCGGCAGAGCTACATAATCGACACTAAGGAGATGATCCTGGAGTACGACTATCAGGCCGAGTCGAAAATTTTCACGCCCCAAGATTTTATAATACAGCAGGAGATAGAAAAGAAGCTGAGACAGGCAATGAACAATAAGAAATCAAAGCAGGTCGTGTACTTTCACTACCAGCTAAATTCTTATCTTATCAAGAACATCCGTAACTTTTTTACAACGTATAGTACAAATTTCGAATTCGTTCTATTCGACCCTGACTCATCATTGGTTAAGATACACAAGTATTTCGATGAAGTTCTGCCTTAATTTCTGTAGATATATATAGTAAAGGGGAAGTTTTATTCTTTCTTAAAAAATAACACTATAAGATGGCAACAGTATTCGTAAAACTTGAAGGACCAAAATATTATTATCGAACAGTAGACAGTGGCGGAGAAAGCGCAGTATGGACTACGACTACCCGAGTTGAAGACGCTGAGGGTAATCCACCAGTAGATCCGCCGAAATCAGTAGAACATAAGAAAGTAGTAGCAGAATCATCTGCACCAATAGCAGATCCTGTTGTAAATCCAAAAGTTGAGCCGGGAATACCACAAGCCAGTTTTGGTGGTGATACATTTGGTTATGCATACCGAGATAATATTATCGGTGCAGAGATGCCATCACTGGGTGTTAAATCATTGTTTAATGAATATTCAATGTTTAGGTACGACAGCGCAGCAGGTGATTTCAACAGATTGTATGACAGTGCAAAAGGACTACTTGGACCAACACCTATTATTTCACGTAATCCAACAGCGCACAACATCATACAATGGTCTCTAGAAAACTCTACCGGATATAATTCGTTTGGATCAACTCCTTATTCGTATTCTGATTTCTTATGGTGTAAATATTATGGTCATATTCCTAATAACTATATGGTAACGCTTAGAAGGTATCCGGTTCCTATGACAGATAATGTTAAGACACATGATGGTAGCAATATGCCACCAGTTGCACAAGCTGTTACATGGATGGGGGAGGAGACAGAAAATCCATTATCTGGATTAATGAAATTCACGGCTGGATTGATGTGGAAAGAGATAGAGGCAAAGGTGCAGGAGATCTCAGGTAATGAGAGGGGGTTTGAAAATGAACCATTTTCCGCTGTTCCTGGTGGAAAATTAATTGGGGGTGTACAGGCATTCCTAAATCCACGTGAGTACTCTGGACAGGCACAAAGCGAGAGCGATTACGCCAAAGAAGTTTATGGATCAGACGGACCCTATGCTAATAAGGTGTATGGCCCTGTAAATGTTGTAAATAAGACCATGGCTAGAGATCAAGGTTTACATTTTGAACAAGAACTATCTATAAAGTTTCATTATAAATTAAATTCAGAAGCAGGAATTAATCCTAAAATGGCTATGCTTGACATCATCGGTAATATGTTAACGCTTTGTTATAATAATGCTAAGTTCTGGGGTGGTGCAATAAGATATTTTCCTCAACATCCAAATAAACCTATGCTTGGTGATCAGAAAGCTTTCTATTCTGGCGACGTTGGTGGTTATATTGATTCTGTCATGACTGGTTTAAAGAAAATAACTGGTGGAGAAGATGGTAAAAGTGGATTCATGGATACATTTTCTAAAATAATACAATCACCAGAGAGTGCATTACAAGCAATCAAAGAGTTAGCTCTAGGCGCCGGTAAAATGGCGATGGGTAAATTTGCACAGAAGGATAGACCACAGATCATAGCCATGAGATCACTATTGACTGGTGATCCAGTTGGTGAATGGCATCTAGTTATAGGCAACCCGATGAACCCTATAGCTATGATTGGTAATCTTATATGTACTGACATCGAGATGACAACTAGCGACATTCTTGGTGCTGACGATTTTCCAACCGAGATAATGTTTACGGTTAAATTGAATCATGGCAAGCCAAGGGACAAGGGTGATATAGAATCTATGTTCAACCTTGGTAATGGTAGGTTGTATTACGGCATAAACGATAATGCAGTGTTCTCATCTACACATAACTCAATGATGGATACATCAGGACCAAAAGGAGAAGCAGCTAATAATACAGAATCGGGATCAAAGGGATTCAGAGAATTAACGCCTGCACAAGTAGCTGCTAATCAAAATGCTAGTGCAAACTTGAAGATACCTGGTAAATCTATGTGGGGTAACAAGTTTAACCCAGGTGAATTGCAAATAGCCAAGACTTGGGCTGGCGATGCTAGTAAATCGTTATCTGGAACAACTAAACCATAATTATGCTATTTTTAGACACACTTAGAAACAAACCACAGGTAAAAGTAAATGATGAGTACATCAAGGATCTTACCGCACAATCTGTTGACTTCAATACAGGTGGTCGGATGATTATCAAGAGCACTGGTATTGTTTCTTCTGACTTGGTCATGCGTTCAGATTTGATCGCCAAGATCTACTTTAGAGACTCTAACAAACTGGATTATTTGCTAAAGTTCAATGGTATATCTAATCCGTTTTCAATAGACGAAGGCGACATAATATTGATACCTGATGATGACGTAATGAAAGCCGTATTCAAACCTAAACGTGAACTTGACAAAGTTGCGTCTAAAGAATCATTAATAAATAAATTTTTTGATCCTGATAGACTTAGCAAGAAGGATGCCAAGAGATTAGAATATTTACAAGTAAAATCAGAAGCATTGTCAAATGGTTCTAAAACTAATCTACCTCCGAATTTTGCAGAGCCAGGAAGCAAAGAGATAAAGGTAGTTGACGGCAACGTCATATTCGGTGCAGACGTTGTGAAGTGCAATGTCAATACAACCGATCCTATATCAAAGGCTAGAGCAAAATCTAAATTGATTGAGAATCGCATTTTTCGTTCAGTTAAATAATATAAACTTGCTTGGAACAAGGGAATACCGTGAACAGAAGAAACTAAAAAATATCAAATTCACATAAAAAAGAACATAAAATAAATGGCATCTTCATTAGAAAGGAAAATACAGAAAATAACAGTGCCAACCATTGCTATAGATGAGATGGGAATGATAAATCAGGATGATCCTAATAATCCGTTGTTTTCAACTGATCAGAAAACTAAACAGTCAGGATCTTTATATCCATTGATACAGATAAATAATTATAAGTTTACTGAAAATGAATTAATGTCGTTTAGTTTAGATTTAACTGAATTTATTCCTATTGTTAATGTTGTAGTCGGTTGTCATGATGGCGTATTTTTAAGCAAAAATTATCCTAAAGATGGTGATCCATTGTCAGTGTTCATACGTAGTCGTATAGATGAATTTAATCCTATAAGGTGTGATTTTGAGATTGAAAATATAGCATCATATCCATCAGCAGATAGTTCTGGAAATAAAGCTATGTATTCAATAACAGCATCATTAAGGGTACCAAGTCTACACGCCGAATTTTGTAAGGCATTTAAGGACCAGAATTCATGGGATGCACTTCTTAGCGTTGCATCAGACATGAAATTGGGCTTTGCATCAAACGAAACTATCACCAATGATAAGATGACTTGGCTTTGTGCATTTGATTCATATAAAAAGTTCACAACAGATATAACAAAGGCATCATACAAGGATGATGACAGTTTTTTTACTACATGGATAGATCATTATTACATATTGAACTTCGTAAACGTGAATAACCAATTCGGTGAGGAATTTGAGATAGATGAAGCATACGAGGTACTTAACGCGCAGAAAGATTTTAACAAGGGTCAGGAACTGGAAAAATTTGATACAAAAATACTGTTATCAAACCACAAGAATCTAAGAGGTCATGGTAACTGGATCTCCGGCTATACACTATTGAACAACTGTGGCGAGGTGGTACAGGCAAATGGATATAGAAGATATGTTCAGTTTTATGATATGGGTTTATCTGGTGATCCGAATACAAAATATCAGAGTTATTTTGTAGAACCTTTGTCAACTAAAGGTACTGATGATAAAATATTATTAAGAGGACGAATAAAAGAACCAGAAATATACAAGAATCAGAATAAGAATAAATTCTTAGGAATACAAATATCAAATCCAGTTGGTGCAGTGCATGAAAATTACATGCACGCCATAGTTAATAACTGGCAAAACAAACAGGAAATAGAAAAAATGATATTACATGTTACTTTAACTAAATGTAATTTTAACTTGTATCGTGGACAGAGAGTTCCAGTATTACTATTGAATCAAGATGGAAATATACGGCAAAAAATAACACAAGATCCAGATTTAGCAGATGAAGGTGTACAGATGAGTAAAGATAAGTTTTTATCAGGATATTATTATATAATTGGTATGAATATTACGTGGAGTGACGAAGATGTTAATTTTTTTCAAGATCTATACCTAGCTAGGAGAGAATGGCCGATACCACATCAATAAATAGAAATAAAAAGTAGAAAAATAATGATAGCACCAATAGACGATAGGATAAGGACATTTCACAAGGGATTATTTACATCTGATTTATTCGGATATGAAGATCCTACATACTTGGGTTTTACATTCCATTTCGAATTCAACCCAGTACACGTCGATCTTGAGACTGGTCAGTGCGAGAACCCACTGTTCGCTACTCGTGGAAGCGGTATAAATTCAGCACAGCATTATTTACAACAAATAGGTTTTAAACAACGTTTTAAAATGTTGAGAGAATTCAAACGTATATTAGAATATATGAATAAAAATGCGCCATATTTTTTTCAGGGTATTTCAGGTGTTGCCGAACTATGGAAGATAGATAAGAAATCTAAGGGTTTCGAACCTAATAGAGGTTTCGAAAAAGTGCTGAAGATAGATTGTC
>Ga0210057_1001399_pt1 | contig 36889 bp, 40 predicted proteins | sample CryGeyCG2114_010_2_FD_183968 | JGI IMG/M metagenome (GOLD analysis project Ga0210057, IMG submission 183968) | Groundwater microbial communities from aquifer - Crystal Geyser CG10_big_fil_rev_8/21/14_0.10 (SPAdes) (version 2) | ecosystem: Environmental > Aquatic > Deep subsurface > Groundwater ... | reverse complement strand
CATCGGGGTTACGAAAATCCTTATTTCTCTTCCGGCTTGTATGGCGTAGCTCTTCTCTACGCCTTTGAAAGAGTTAGCGATATTTTCAAGATCCTCAAGCCTCTTGAGATAATTCTCCAAAGTATCCCGTCTGGCACCCGGCCTTGAAGCTGAGATGGCGTCAGCCGCCTGTACAATCATTGACTCCGTCGTCTCAAACGGGTATTCCTCGTGGTGAGACTGCATAGCTTTGATTATGTCTTCTTTTATATTGAATTTCTGCAAAATTCTTCTGCCGATATCCACGTGAGTGCCTTGCACGTCGTGATCCATGGCCTTACCTATATCATGCAAGAGCGCGCCTTTCTTGGCTACGTTTACATCCGCGCCTAGCTCAGCTGCAAGCATGCCGGCAATGTGAGTGGCCTCTATGGAGTGCTGGAGCACATTCTGACCGTAGCTTGTTCTGAAGTATAATCTGCCGAGCACCACCAATAATCTCGGGTCAAGATCTATAATACCTGTTTCATACGCGGCTGCTTCACCTTTCTGTTTGGCCGTCTTGTCCACTTCAATTCTGGCTTTCTCCACCACCTCTTCTATTCTGGCCGGCTGGATTCTGCCATCAAAAATAAGGTTCTCAAGAGCCACTTTCGCCACCTGCCTTCTTATGGGGTCAAAACCGGAAATCACTATGGAGCCCGGAGTGTCATCCACTATCACCTCCACGCCAGCAGCTCTCTCAAGCGCCCTGATATTTCTACCCTCCTTGCCTATAATTTTGCCTTTTATATCATCGGAAGGTATGGAAACAGACGTAGTGGTAACCTCAGATGCCGTGGAAGATGCCAGTCTTTGGATTGACGTAATAAGAATATCTCTGGCTTTTTTCTCAAATTCATCTCGCCCAAGTGTCTCCAATTTATTCATTCTGACAAGAAGATCTTGTTCATACTTCTTTTCAATAGAGCTGAGGAGTTCCTGTTTGGCTTCTTCTTCCGAAAGGGAAGCCACTTTTTGCAGCTCTATTCTCTTTTTCTCTTCCATAGCCAAAATTTCCTCCTTTTTTTCTTTGAGTTTTTCTATTTTTTCTCTTATATCAGAGTTTTCTTTGTCTAAAGATGCTCTTTGTTTTTCAAGATTTTCTTCCTTCTGAATTACCCTTTCTTCAAGCTTGCGCACCTGCGCAATGGTGGTTTTTTCTTCATTCTTGGCATTGTCTAATATAGACTGCGCCTTGCGATTGGCTTCTTCTATCGCTTCGTGAGCTTTATCTTTGGCTTCAAGAAGAAGTTGTTTGATTTTAAGGTCTATTGAGCTTTTCTTCTGTAGTGTGATAAGCACATGGAAGAAATACCCTATAGCCAAGCCTCCAACACCCGAGAAGCCAGCCAAAAGAAATACTTTGGTTAAGTCCATAGTTTTTAAGAGATATAGTGTTCGATTCCAAAAAGTCCTTTGTTTTAAGCATTTTTATGATAAATTGAACAAAATAACATAAAGTTAAATAAATAAAATACAAAATCTACACTATTATCTTACTAGATTTTAACAATTTTGTCCACTTTTTGTGTGTGCCTTTCATTTATGTGGTAAAATAATGAAATGTCATGGCTTTCAAAAATTTTCAAGAAAGAAGGATTAGCTATCAAGAATACAACAGTAAAAAACATTAGTAGGCCCAAACCACTGTTACTGGTTATTATAGACGGCTATGGCGTGCCTCAAGACGGATCAGAATCACCGTGGCGAAACGCCGCCAAGCCTAACTTTGAAGAAATAGAGAAGTATTACCCATTTACCACACTGCAAGCCTCGGGCATAGCGGTAGGCCTGCCATGGGGAGAAGCCGGTAATAGCGAGGTAGGACATCTCACTATCGGCGCCGGTAAAGTTATTTATAATTATCTACCGAAAATATCAACAGCCATCAAAGACGGTTCTTTCTACGAAAATGAGGCTTTTATGAAAGCGGTTTCTCAAGCAAAGGCCGGCAACGGCGCTTTGCATTTTCTCGGTCTTTTTTCCAGTGGCACCGTTCATGCTTATTTTGAACACCTTTACGCGCTTCTTGAGCTGGCCAAGCGAAATGGTGTAGATAATAAAACATATCTTCATCTTTTTACTGACGGTAAAGACGCCTATGAGCACGAAGGGGCCAACTTCTACGGCAAGCTGGAAGATGATCTTAAAAAAGATTTTCCGAATATTAAAATCGCCTCCATAATGGGCCGCAACTTTGCCATGAACAGAAACGAAGAATGGGGGGAAACAGAAAAAGCCTATAATCTTCTTATTAAAGGCGAGGGAGTAAACTTCTCTTTGGTAAAAAATTATATTGAAAACAATTACGCCGAAGGAATCACCGATAGCGCCATAACTCCGGCCGCCGCTATAGACAAAGAAGGAAGAATTAAAAGCGGCGATAGCGTAATATTCTTCAACTTCAGGGAAGACAGCGCCCGCCAACTCACGGAAGCTTTTATTAAGCCGGATTTTGATAAGTTCAATAGAGAAAAGCTGAATAATCTCATCTTTGTTACTATGACGGAATATGATAAAAACCTTCCAATACTTGCCGCTTTTAAATCCGCCGAAGTGGCTAACCCACTGGCAAAACTGTTATCTGAAAGCGGTTTATCCCAACTTCACATCGCTGAAACCGAGAAATACGCGCATATAACCTTTTTCTTAAACGGCGGCAGGGAAACGCCTTTTAAGGGTGAGGACAGGCTTCTTGTGCCATCACCTGATATACACCCATACAGCCAAGCGCCAGCTATGTCTTCTGCTGAAATAGCGAAAAGGGTAATAAGTAATCTTGGTAATTATGATTTTATTGCCGTGAACTTCGCCAACGCGGACATGGTGGGACACACAGGCGAATTTGGTGCCACCACTAAAGCCATAGAAACCATAGATTCTCGGGTAGGCGAGCTTAAAAAAGCGGTTCTGGACATTGGAGGAACGCTTATTGTAACGGCTGATCATGGCAACGCGGAAGAAAAATTATACAAATCCACGGGCAATAAAAAATCTGAGCATTCTTTAAATCCAGTGCCTTTTTACGTAATTGGCAATGACTTTAAAAAAGAAACGGCTAAAACTCCAGAGGAAATATCGGCAAATTATAGAAAAACAAAAGGCGCTCTCATTGATGTGGCTCCAACAATATTAAGTTTGCTTAAAATACAAACTCCCGCCGATATGACCGGCAGGAGCTTGCTGGAGAAATTGTTTTAAGTCTTACTTTTTAGAATTCTTCGCCTTAAGGATAGAGTCTACCATACCATATTTCTTGGCTTCCTCAGCATCCATATAGAAATCCCTATCGGAATCTTTCTCTATTTTGTCCAAAGGCTGTCCGGTGCGCTCAGCGAGAATATTATTAAGTCTATCTTTAATTTTAAGCATATGTTTAGCTGTTATTTCAATCTCCGAAGCTTGCCCTTCCGCTCCACCCATCACTTGATGGATCATCACTTCGGCATTTGGCAAAGAAAATCTTTTGCCTTTCTCGCCGGCGGCCAAAATAATGGCGGCACCGGAGGCGGCTATGCCAACGCACACGGTAGCAACATTTGGCTTAATGTGATTCATTGTATCGTACATAGCCAGAGTGGATGTTACCGAACCGCCGGGGGAATTGATATATAAATAAATATCTTCTTTTGAGTTTTGAGACTCCAAAAAAAGAAGCTGAGCGATTACGGAATTAGCCACCGCGTCGTTAATGGGGCCGGAAAGGAAAATTATTCTGTCTTTTAAAAGACGGGAGTAAATATCATAAGCTCTCTCGCCGAATTGTGATTTTTCTATGACTGTGGGTATTAACATAATTAATTAAAATATAAAGGAATATTCAAATACAGTCAAATCTTGCTATTTCGCCTCCTCCAGAATTTTCCAAACTTTGTTGTTGCGGAGGATACCATAGAGATAATTTTTCAGCTGGTTTTTATCTACTTTATGGCCATGATTTTCGTAGTGGGTGGCGGTTTTTTCCACTTCATCGCTTAATTCTTCTTCTTTTACTTCAATCTTTTCCTCATCCGCTATCTTATTGAGAGCTAAGCCATATTTTACTCTTTTTAGAGCATCTGCTTCCCAATCTTTTTTAAGATCATCTTCCGTTTTATTTATATGTTTAATATAATCTTCCCACTTCATCCCCATATTCACAATCTGGGATCGCATGTCAGCCAACATTTTATCTTGCTCGCTTTGCGTCATAATACCAGGAATCTCTGTTTCCATTTTATCCGCTATCTTATCAAGAATCTCCACGCGGATGCGTTCTTTTTCTTTGTTCTTTTTATCAAAAACAATATTTTCTTTAATAGCAGATTTAAGCTCTTCAAGATTATTAAATTTACCGATAGACTTGGCAAAATCATCATTTATTTCCGGCAAATCGTTTGGATTAGCATCTTCAATTTTATCTTCAGACTCGTTACTCCCTTTTTCCTTCTGGCTGGCGCGCGCTTTGCGCAAGTTTTCCAAACCTTCATTCACCTCTTTCTCATCAGCTTCAAATTTATCTTTTTTTGATGAATTTATTTTTCCGGCAATACTTTTATAATCCGGCAATACTACTTCTGGCATTACGGCTGTTTTTAACTTAAAACCTAACGGATTATTTTCCGCCATTTTAGTAATAGTCAGTTCCGGCCGACCAACAGGATCAAGATTATGCTCTTTGATAATTTCTTGATACGTGTTTTCTAAAGCCATTATAGCCATTCTCTCAAGTAGAACATGCTGGCCGATTTTATTTATTAAAATACTTTCCGGAGTTCGTCCTTCTCTAAAACCGTCTATTTTAAGCCCTTTTGATAATTCTTTGAATGCCTCTTCCTTAAAAGACATAAAAATCTCCGGAGCTATTTCTCCGGTTATTTCTACCTCAGAACCTGGAAGTTTTTTAATTTCAGTCATTTAACTTATTACGCTTTCATTAAGTTTAATAATTATTCTCCTGTGAGGTTCTTCACCTACGCTCTCGGTTTTGATATTGGGATATTCACTCAAAATAGAATGTACGATTCTCCTATCATAAGAACCCATCGGTTCCATTTCCACATCTCTTTTAAAATATATAGCTCTTTGAGCGTTTACTCTGGCCTCATTTTTGACATCTTCTATTTTTTTAGCTTGATAATCGTTAACATCAAGAATATATATAAATCTTTCTTCAACACCATCTCTTCTCAGTAAATTATCGGCCATTTTCTTTATTAAAGAATTAAGCGCCATAAGATTTTTACCATCCTCGCCAATAAGCAGACCAGCTTCCTTAGTTCTTATCACAAATCTGGGACAGTCAACTTCTTCCATTATCTCCACACTTCCCTCGATGGTCATTTTTTCAATTACTTCTGCAATTAATGTTTTTATAAGATTTTTTTGCCTTTCCATGTCGCATAAACATGTCGCGAAAAGGTATTTTTGGTTTTTCTTAAGCGTTTTCCTTAAGAAGTTTATCAGCTTTTCTCTTCACGACTATTTCGTGTACTATAGCAAAAACATTCATAGTAGTCCAATAAATCGCTATGGCTGATGATAATTTAAGAGCAATAAAAAAGATGAAAAATGGCATTACATAACGCATTTGGATACTCATGCTTTTAGCTAAGTTATCTTTAAAAGTTTCTTGTCCGGCTGGTTTCTTGGTATTGCTTAACGGCGGGATAGCCAGTCTCATTTGAAAAAATTGAGAAAGGGCGGCTAAAAATGCCATCGCATAACTACTCTTAGTTACATCTATCAAGCCGAGAAACACAGTACTTATCTGATCAGGAACGGCTATAAATGAATAAAGTTTAGAAGTATCAAAGTCCATACCTCCCAGAAAAACCTTATATAGAGCTAAAATTATAGGTATTTGAATAAGTAGAGCAAGAAATCCGGACATCGGATTGATACCGTGCTTTTTATAAAGCTCCATGGTTTTTTTGGCTTTTTCGCGCGGATCATTCTTGTGCTTATCTTTTATAACTTCAATTTCCGGCGCAAGATGTTTTATTTTTCTTTGAGCCATTAATGATTTGTGATTGAAAGGAAAAATAATAAGCCTTACCACTAAAGTAAGGATTATTATAGCCAGCCCTATATCATGAAAGGGGACATGGCCAACAAGAAAAACCAGACCGTTTAAAAGTGGCTCTAAAAATGCAGTGTTATATATAAAAGATATAAAAGAAAACATAAATTGGTTTAAAATTAAAAAAGTTTATAAAGTTATAATGCCGGCTTTTTTAAAAAGTTTTGTCATTTCTTCTTTTATTTCAGAAAAACCTTTATTTATTGCCGTTTTTTGGAAAAAGACCACAATCGCCAGACCGCCTTTAATATTCCCCATAAGACACTTGGCCGCATATCTTGCCCTTCTTTTAAGCTTATTTCTTGTTGTTGCTTTTTTTGTAGCGCCGGAAATCACCACAAAAGTAAAAAGACTATCCTCTTGGCCAATCTTAGATATCTTAAGAAAGATATTATCCGTAGAAAAACGTTTTCCTGTCTTAATAACTCCTTCTATTAAGTCTTTAGTGAGTCTGTTTTTTTTAGACAACATTCAATTACTACTTAACTATAATTAATTCTAAAATATTTAAACAATAAGGTCAATGCTATGTTTTTTATTTTTAGTGTAAAATTAAAAAATAAGCCTTATCAAACCTTATTTGCATTATCCACTAGTTATCCACATCTTATCCACTTTAATCCTAAAAAACTCTTATTTCTCTAATTTTCGTTTTATTCTTGTAACTTGTTATAATAGATATAAATGCAAACCAACGAAGAAATAAACTACGATCAACTTTGGAAAGATGTTCTTTCTGAGATAGAAATGACTACGTCAAAAACAAGTTTTTCCATGTGGTTCAAAGACACCGGTATCTCAAATTTCAACGATGGAGTTGTATATATTGGCGTGCCTAATAATTTCGTCAAAGATTGGCTTCTTAATAAATATCATAAATTTATAATTGGCGCTCTTAGAAATAATAACCCGGCAATAAGAGGTGTGGATTATATTATTGTTTCTAAAGATAATCAGGATATAATACACAAAAACACAGTTCCTCATAAGTTTAATTATACTCCGAGTAGTGGCGAGCAGCTTGGCTTTAATGAATTTAATATAGATAAAGAAGCTAATTTAAACCCTAGATACACCTTTGATTCTTATGTGGTGGCGCCTTTTAATGAGATTGCTCATGCTGCAGCCATAAGTGTGGCAAAAAACCCTGGCAATTTATATAATCCACTCTTTATTTACGGCGGCGTTGGTCTTGGTAAAACTCATTTACTCCAATCCATAGGTAACGAAATGAAGAAAAACAACCCTGGCGCCAAAGTCTATTATCTTACTTCTGAGAAATTCGCCAATGAATACGTTTCTTCCATCCAAAACAAAACAACTAATTCTTTTAAGGAAAAATACAGAAAATATAACCTTTTAATAGTTGATGATATTCAATTTTTTTCCGATAAACTAAAAATTCAAGAAGAATTTTTCCATGTTTTTAACTCTCTTTATGAGTCCGGTAATCAAATTGTGTTTTCTTCCGACAAGTCGCCTCAACATATAGTTGGCCTTGAAGAAAGGCTGAGATCAAGATTCGAGGGTGGAATGATGATAGATGTTTCACCTCCTGAGTACGAAGAGAGATTGGCTATATTGAAGGTTAAAATAAGCCAAAAAAACTTTACTTTAGATGAAGAGGTAATTAATTATATCGCTGAAGTTATAAAAGAAAACATAAGGGAGCTTGAAGGCGCGCTTAATTCCATAATAGGTCAGTCAAAAATAAGGGGGAGAATCCTTACTTTAAGTGAAGTTGAAGATATTTTAAGAAAAAAAATAAAACCAATAAAAGTGGTTGATGCTGAACATGTTATAAAAACAATACTTAATTACTATAAAATAACCGAGAAAAACCTTACAGAAAGGACAAGAAGAAAGGAAATCGTAAAGCCTCGCCAAATAGCAATGTATATATTAAGAAACGATTTAAACACTTCTTATCCGCACATAGGTAGAAGGTTCGGCCAAAAAGATCACACCACTGTAATTCACGCGTACAAAAAAATAAGTGAAGAGATAAGAAGAGATAAGAAGCTTGAACAAGAGATAAATAACATTAGAGATATTATTTATAAATAAAGTGGATAAATAAAGTGGATAAATATGTGGATAATTTGTTGATAAAAAACATGATTATAATGGACACTGAAAATAAGATTTTTTATCCAGTTTTAATATTAGTTTTTTACACAAGTTACGCACAATAGAAAAGTTAAAAAAATATTACTTAAAGCCATTTATTTAACTTTTCCACTTATCCACATAGTATAATAATAATGAAAAATTTAAATATATTAAAAAATAAAACTATTATAATTAAATGAAATTCATCTGCAATAGACAAAATTTAAAAGAAGCAATCGGGCTTTGTGAAAAAAATACAGGCAAACATGTGAATATGCCTATCTTGAGTGATGTGCTTATTGAAACAGATGGTAAATTCGTGAAGTTGTCATCTACCAACCTTGAGGTTGGCTTGGAAATTAAAATAGCCGCCATCGTGGAAGATGGTGGAAAAGTAGCGGTGCCGGCCAGCGTAATTGGCGGTTTTTTATCAAACTTAACCGGAGAGGAAAAAATAACAATAGAATCTCAAAATAGCAATATTGTTATTTCTTCTTTAAATAGCTCTACAATGATTAAGAGCCACTCTCCTGATGAGTTCCCCATAATTCCAAAAATAGATGAGAAAACAGCCATAGAAGCTCAAATAACGGCATCTGATCTGACACTTGGTCTTAAGTCTGTGATGTACGCTTGCTCTTTCTCAACTATTAAGCCCGAAATATCTTCTGTCTATATATTTTCCAACAACGGAGAAAATGTTACTTTTGTGGCTACTGATTCTTTTCGTTTGGCCGAGAAAAAGCTTAATTACCCTATAAATAATTTTGGTCCGATTTTAATTCCAATTAAAACTGTTTTGGAGATAATAAGAATTTTTGACGATAAAACCGAAAATTTAAAGATAAGTTTTGATAAAAATCAAATTAATTTTGAGCTTGATAATATAAGATTTATTTCCAGAATAGTGGACGGAGTTTTCCCTGATTATAAACAAGTTTTACCAAAAAGCTTTAAAACAGATGTAATTGTAAATAAAGCAGTTTTCACAAATTCTCTTAAAACAACCGGTATTTTTTCCGGAAAACTTAATGATCTTAATATTTCAATAGATAGTGATAATAATTCAATGATAATTAAGACTCATAATAATGATGTAGGTGAGAGCACTACTAAAGTGCCTTCTAAAATAAACGGCGAAAGTATGAAAGCGACTTTTAACCATAAATATATCTTTGATTGTTTATCAAGTATAAGTTCAGATGAGATTATTTTAAGATTTTCCGGTGAAGGTAAGCCGCTCGTTATAAGCGGCGCTAATGATGGCAGTTTCCAATATTTGGTAATGCCGATGAATGTTTAAAAGATGGCATGGAACACAATATCTAATTATTTAGCCAAATTTTCAAATTTAAAACTCTCAAGAGATTTTTATAAAGAAGAGGTTGTAAAAACCGTGGAAGAAGTTATTGGCGTAACTTTAAAAAACGAAGATACTGAATACCGAAACGGAATAATATACATAAAAACAAGTAATCAAATGCTAAAAAACGAAGTTTTTATAAAAAAACGCCAAATTATTGAAACCTTCGCGAAAAAACTAAACTTCCATAAAAACAAACCCCAAGATGTGAGGTTTGGGTGAGGGTTGAGTTAAAGCTCATAATCACTTATTATAAACTAATGGGAGAATTGAATGAAATTAAAGAAAAAGTAACACCGATTTTTAAGGATTATCCGGAAATAAAGCTGGTTTATTTCTTTGGCTCCAGAGCTAGGGGGGAGAGTGGCCCACTTAGCGATTATGACTTTGCTATTTACGCCGGCGAAAAGGAAACCAGTAAAATTTTTGATCTTAAGTTTTCTTTGCAAGATAAGATCAGTCGCGCGTTTGCCACAGATAAGGTGGATATAGTAATGCTGGATATAACAAAAGGTCCGGAGATTAAATATAATATTATCAAAGAAGGAAAACTTATATACGAGATAGAACCATATAGAGTGATTGTTGAGCCAAAAATTTTAAACGAATATTTTGATTTTCGCGCTTTTTTATTAAAATATGGCTTAACTCAGGCATAACCTAAATAATATAATTTATGACAAATTTATCTGTTATTGAAAATAAAATAAGCTCCATTAAAAAATATTTAAACATAATAGAGAGGTATAAAATATATTCAAGAGAAGAGATTGAGAATAATATTGATATTAAGGGCGCGATTGAAAGATATTTATATTTAGTTGCGCAAGCGACGATAGATTTGGCGGAAGCCATTATTTCTTTTAAGAACTTTCGTAAACCATCAACAATGTCTGAGTCGTTCTATATTTTAGAAGAAAATAATATAATTTCAAAAGACTTAACTCAAAAAATGGTTGGAATGACCGGTTTTAGAAATGCCGTGGCTCATGATTATGAAAAAATAAATTACGATTTAGTGTATAAGATTATTCATCGGGATATAAAAGATATAGAAAATTTTATAGAAATAGCGTCTAAGGTTTATTAATTGACAAAATAATCTGGGTATGCTATATTAATAAATAGATTAAAAAGGGAAAGTGTTTCCCTAAATTGTTCTTTAAATTATTTTAGAGGGGGTGTAGAATGAATATTTTAGTAGAGGTTAAGCATAGAGGAAAAAAATATTTTCTTGAAATGAGGGTACATGCGTCATCAATAGATGAGGCTAATAGGAAGTTTGGTTTGGGGTTAAAGAAAAATGGACGGTGCGCGGAATGTAAAGTAAAACCTTATTCAGATTCAGCGGCAATTTTGAAGGATAAAAATGAAGTGGACGATCAATTCTGGCCATTTTATAATATTTACGTTAAAAATAAAAAAACCTTGGACTTTTTTCATGATGGGGGTGTGGTAAGAGAGATTGAAGCCAGATTTCTTCGAGGAGAGTTTGCAAAAAATATCGCGGAAAGTCTAAGAGAGTATTTTAAAGCAGAGTATTCCCTTTGTGATGAGTGTTTTATGGAAAAATATAACACAAAGGAAGAATAAGAGAATAAATAAAGGAGGCAGAAATGATATTTTAGCGACAAAAGGCTAATTATCATCTCTGCCTTTTGTTGTATTTAGTCATAGTTTTGTTATGATATAAAAATGAATGAAAATAATTTGTTTCAAATATCAATTAAAGGTCTGGTTTTTAATGATGAGGGAAAAGTTTTGCTTCTTCGCGAGAAAAAGGGCGGTTTTTTTGAATTGGTTAAAAATTAAACAGAGTAAACAAAAAGATGTTATTATAAAACGGCTTAATTAAGCCGTTTTTTTGCTAATGAACGCAAAGGAATGTCAAAACCGCTTGACAAAATAATTTACTTGTGTATACTGATGGGCAGATTGAAAAATAGTACATTGTGAAAATTTAATATTTGGAATCTTAAAATTTTCTCTTGAAAGGAGAATACTGTGGAAATACCATCAAAGATAAGCCTTTTAGCTTGCGATTTTGGCAATCAGACCATATGGCTTTTTTGTGGATTAAAACAGATGGGAAAGACGTATCTGCTAAAAAAAACACAAGAAAGATGGAGTGATTTGTCAAAAAAAGAACATGATTATTTTTCTCAAGTAGACGGGACGGTTGAAGAAATAAATAAGCTCATCAAAAAAGGGAAATACTGCGGAGACGGTGTTTACAGTATTCAAGAGGATAAGAAAGAGAAAATTTATGAAAAAGCAAAAGAATTAGATTACATACTAAAAATATTACAAACTTAATAAGTTAATTTTTTTACTTTTCATTTATGTTTATGTAAAACAACGGATTCCAAATTTTTCAGGAGGAAAGTTATGAAGTGAAATGATTGAAAAGTCCCAATGGGCGGGTATGGTAATGCCGGCAACAGAAATTCCAAAAAGAGTTTGGAGATCTCTATAAAATCTCGTGTTCTACCGATGTGTATCGGTACTGATGAGCTCAAAAGAGCGAAAACAGAAACTGGTTCTTTAAAAAGTTAAAAGTGAATCTTTTTTTGAAAGGGATTTTTATGGGTAAATATATTACTGAAGAGTTATTTTTAGATAGAGCCTTAATTAGTTCTGCTAGAGGGAGAGAACTAAGGCATCCTGATGTGGATTTTTTTGAAGGATTTTTTCCTTCAGTCAAAAAAGCAAAATTAAGGTGTTTTAATCCAGAATGTCCTAGCCCAGATTACAAATTTGGGTTGAACGATAAAATGGTAGTATTAAAAAGAAATAAGAAAAATATTGCATTTTATTGTTCGTTTGCGTGCGCAAAACACGCAGAAGTTATATTTAAGTCTGTTTCCATGAGATTTAAAGATAATAAAGAAAAAGATTAAAATTCCGCAAAAGAGCGGAAAGAAAGGAGGCAGATTATAAAATGGTCGCAACAAAAGGCTATTTTATATCTGCCTTTTGTTGTATCTAATCTGAATAAAAACCCTATTAATTAGACAGTATTTATGCTATTATACTAATAATAGTAAATGAAAATGAAATTCAGACCAACGCTATTTTGGGATGTAAACCCCAAGAAAATAGATCCAAAAAAGAACGCTCAATATGTCATTGAGCGTATTGCCGATTTCGGTAACGATAAAGAGGCGCGCTGGGCATTAAATCATTATGACAAAAATTTATTGAGAAAGGTCGTTGCTAAATCAAGATGCCTACGGCCTGAAACAAAAAAATTATGGACGCTTCTGATCAAAAAATAAATCTGAAGAAAAAACCTATTTCTTACGGGGCAAATTGGTATTACGAAATTTTACCTCGCCAAACCAAGAAAGCTTTGATGTTTTTATCTGAGGAAAAATGGTTTAAGGAATCGGATTGGTATCTTGCCGGCGGGACGGCTTTGGCGCTTCAAACAGGAAATCGCAAATCTCTTGATCTGGACTTTTTTACGGAAGATAAAGATTTTGACACAGAGGAATTGTTGGCAAGATTTTCAACCAATAAAGATTGGGTGTTGAATTTTAGCAGAAAAAACACTATTTACGGAGAACTTTTAAAAGCCAAGGTGAGTTTTATCGCTTACCCTTTTTTTATTCCCAAGCAAGATCCGTTGTGGCACGGAGCGATTAGAGTGCTTCAAGCTAAAGACATTGCCGTTATGAAAATAACTGCCATCTCTCAAAGAGGAAGAAAGAGGGACTTTTTTGATCTTTTCTGGTGCGCTAAAAACATAGAGCCATTAGAAGAAATTATCAAACGGCTTAAGGTCCAGTATCCGTCAGTGGCGCATGATTATCACCATATTTTAAAAAGTCTGGTCTATTTTGAAGACGCGGAAAGCGACCCTGAGCCGGAAATAAATTTTGACACAGGCTGGAAAAAGGTGAAAAACTTTTTCATTAAGGAAATACCGGAAATTGCGGATAAGATAATGAAGTAATTTTTAAACGTGTTTATTTAGAGCGTCAAACACCACAAGAATATTAGAATACAAAAGGCTAATTATCATCTCTGCCTTTTGTTGTATTTAGCCATAGTTTTGTTATCATGTAAGAAATGAAAAAAGAACTAACAGAAAAACTAAAATCGCTTAAGGAATATTTTGAAAAACGGCCGGATGTTGAGATGGCTTTTCTTTTTGGTTCAAGAGCGAAAGGGCAAGAAACAAGCGAATCGGATGCCGATGTTGCCGTGTATTTTAAAACCACTCCAGGTCATTTGGAGTTTGAAGATGACACAGAATATGAAGATGAAAACAAGATTTGGGGCGATGTTGAAAAAATCTTGGGAATAAGCACCGACTTTGTCGTTTTAAACAGAGCGCCGGCAACGCTTGCCGATTCTATAATAAGAGAAGGTGAGCCAATAATAATAAAAAACAGAAAGCTTTATCTGGATTTTCTTCTGCTAGCGACTTCAGATGCCACGGATTTCAGGGAATTTGTCAAAGATTTCTGGGAAATTAAGCAGAGGTCGCGATCATTGTCTCCTCAAGACAAAGAAAGACTGACAAGAGTAATTGATTTTCTTGAAACCGAAATAAAAGACAGAGATAAGTTTAAAGAACTTGACCAAAAGACATACGAAATAAACCCTGACATAAGAAGAAACGCGGAGAGGTGGGCAGAAAACATAGTCAACGCGTCCATAGACGCGGCGAAAATATTGCTGGCGTCAAACAAAGCAAAAATACCGCAGACTTATAAAGAAATTATAGAAAAACTCCCGATTATTTTAGATTTTGATGAAAATATCGCCTTAAACATAGCGGAGTTTACCAGACTTAGAAATGTCTTGGCTCATGAATATCTTGATATGCGATTTAATCAAATAAAAAAATTTATAGACACGATGGAGCCTCTCTATGATTATTTTATCAATTACGCGATAAAAATTTTGCGAGACTGAAGCATTCTCTTTAAAGAGAGGCGAATATTTGGGAATAGTATCTGTAATTTTTTATTGAACGATGTTTAGTTTTATTGGCAAGGTTGCTTCTGATTTGTTTTTATATTTATCATAAGCGACTATTTTTACTTGAGAGTCGTTTATGGCTTTGCCGGTTTCGTTTGGGATAAAAGAGAAATTGAACGGGGCCTTTATGGATGAGCCTACATAAATATTATTGAAGAAGTAATCAACCTGACCGATTTCAAATTTAGATGTTATATTGGCGGAAATATTCATAACCATATTTGAATTATAAATAATTTCACTTCTCGGATTTAATATCTGGATTTTCGGTGCGTATTCCGGCATATGAACGTCATCTTTTTCCTTAGGTAAGTCTTCCGGTGATTGGTCTTTTAAATTACGTTCTTCCGCCCACTTTTTTACCGCCGCTTCCCAGTTTTCGTATTGGGAATCGTTTTCCGGATGATCGGGAAGCGGACCGTCCGGATTTTCTTTATCCACCCAACTTAGAATAGATCTTACCTCTATAATAGGTTTCTCTATTATCAATTCCGGCGGGGTATATTCCGTGGCCAGTTTGCCGGAGGCGCTATCTATTTGATAAGTTCTACTGCCAAGCCACTCTCCTTTAAGCACCGGTTTTCTTTTTTCTTTTTTCTTTGGTCTTTCAAAGTCTTCTTTAGGTAAATTTTTTAACATGTCGCTCATAAACTCGTTCCACATCGGAGCCACTATGAAGCCGGCGGTTTTCTTTACCATTGGCGTATTGTCATTGTTACCAACCCATGATCCCACCACTATATTGGGCGTGTAACCTACAATCCACGCGTCTCTTGAATTATTGGTTGTACCGGTTTTGGCGGCCACTTGGAAGCCATCAAAATAGAGAGGGGATCTTAGGCCGTATGCCGGCGCGCGCGAGTCGTTATCTGAGAGTATATCCGTAACTGTTAAGGTTATGTTTTTATCTAAAACTTGCTTAGCCTCATTTTTGTACTCTTCTAATACATTGCCGTTTTTGTCTTCTACTTTAAGAATCATAGTAGTCGGATTTCTTGAGCCGTTGTTTGCAAGCGTGGCGTAAGCTCCGGTGATTTCCAAAAGACTCACTTCACCGCCGCCAAGCACAAGAGTAAGGCCGTAGCGATTAGGGTCGTTTAAGGTGGTGATACCTACATTTTTTATTGTTTTGAGAGAATCCATAATACCTGCCAGATAGAGTGTTTTTACAGAAGGCACATTAAGAGATTCCGCCAAAGAACTCCTGAGGCTTATCGGTCCTCTGAATTTATTATCATAATTGCCGGGCATGTAACACTTGTCCGCTTCCATTTTTATTCCTTCTTTCGGCATCCCTTCCGGCGTGCAGCTTGGATTAAACTCCGTTTGCAAATCAAAAACTATGGTTTCCGGCGTGTAACCTTTTTCAAAAGCTGTGGCATAGATAAACGGCTTAATGGCTGATCCAGGTTGGCGTTGAGCTATTGCTACATTGTAATTGCCATCTTCTTCTCTATTAAAGTAATCTTTGGATCCAACCATCACTAAAAGCTGTCCGGTTTTAGGATCTATAGCCACCATGGCGCCGTTTGTAGCGTTAAACTTTTCTTTGTTTTCCTTTGTGTATCTGGTTACGAGCTCCTCGGCTTTTTCTTGTAATGGATAATCAAGTGTTGTGATTACTTTAAGACCGCTTTGTTCCACCACGTCTTGGCCGTATTTTTCTTCCAAGTATGATCTTATTAAAATGGAAAAATGAGGAGCCTTTATGGAGTTGTTGCCCTTTTGGAGGAAACTCACTTCTTCTTCTTTGGCTTCATCAGCTTCTTTTTGAGTAATGAAGTTTAAGCTAACCATTCTGTCCAGAACAATATTTTTCCTCGTCTCCAATTTATCCAAGTGATTACCATAAGGGGAGTAGTAAGTGGGGGCCTTTGGCAAGCTGGCAAGATAAGCGGCTTCCGCCAAAGAAATATCTCCGGCGGTTTTACCGAAGAAATTTTTACTGGCAGCTTCTATGCCATAATTGCTGCCGCCGTAAGGTATTTCATTTAGATACAACTCAAGAATCCGATCTTTACTTAAAGATTTTTCCAGTTTTAAGGTTAAAATTATTTCTTTTATTTTTCTGGCGAAAGTCTTATCCGTGGTGAGGAAAGTGTTTTTTACAAGTTGTTGGCTTATGGTGGATCCGCCTTGGGTAAGGTCGCCGGATTTGATATTTACCAAAAGCGCCCTGAACATGCCAGCCGGGTCTATGCCTTTATGTTGGTAGAAGGCGGAGTCTTCTATGGCCACCGTGGCGTTTTTGATGTGCCTTGAGATGTCTTCTTTTGATACCACTGTTCTTTGCACGTCTTCATGCACGTCCCATAAAACAATCTCGCCCGAGCGGTCATATATTTTGGTTGATTGGATAATTTTTCTGTCTCCCAGTGAGCCGGTGTCCGGAAGCTTTAGGGTACTCATCCAAAAAATGATAACACCGGCGCCTATGAGGGTGCCAGCTACAAAAAGGGATATGAAGATGGAGATAATCCTTAGAATTTTGTGCTTTGTTTTTTTGGCCATTTAATAAGAACATATTAACCGCCAAAGGGAATTTTGTCTATAGAAAAAGCCGTGATGGCCAAATGGGCGCCACGGCTTTTTCTATTAAAATTTTTTATCGTAAACGCGTCTAAAATTATTCACTGTCGCTGTCTATATCCAAATCCATATTATCATCCTCATCCATTACATCTTCGTCATCGCTCAATGTGAGCAAATCATCATGAAGTAAATCTTCCATTTTTTTGTTTTATCGCTTCGCCTTTTCCGCTACGCGGCGGTGGCAAATCGCGAATGCTTATAAAAAATAACCGACCTGATAATTTCCCGCCTCCGGCGGGACTTTTATATATTTAGCAGAAAGAAAAAATTTTGTCCAGAGGCGATTGTCAGGGTGTGGATAAACTCCTAATTCAAACTTCTGGTGGGACAGGCGATAGCCGCCGCGATGGCGTCTACTTCATCATCTATTTTTTTGGAAATATCTATTTTTAAAATAGCGGCAACCATTTTTTGCACCTGGAATTTTTCCGCCTTGCCGTATCCAGTCAAGGCCATTTTAATTTCCAGTGGAGTAAGTTCCACGACTCTTAGCCCATATTTTGCCGCCACATACAAAGCCGTTCCGCGAGCTTCGGAAACTTTTATGGCCGTTTTTTGATTTGTGGTAAAAAACAATTTTTCAATAGCCATTACGTCCGGTTTGTGCTTCAGGGCGGCGTTCTCTACGCCTTTACCTATTTGAAGTAATCTTTTTTCATGAGAGTCTTTTCTGTTTGTTTTAACGCACTCGGAATAAATTAGGGTTTCTTTTCCGTTATTTTTTTCTAAAACAGCCAAGCCCATTCTATCGTAGCCGGGGTCTATGCCGAGAATTATCATTATTTTATTTTGCGTTGTTAAAAACTTCCTGCGTATCATCGTGCTCTTCCAGCGCGTCTATGAGCGCGGCTAAGAGTTCTTTGTCTTTTTCGCTTATCTCCACTTCCGTTACCGGTTTTGGTTTGCCGTCTGTAAAATTGAACGCCCAAAGCACGGATCCTTGCTGGGCGAATTTGCCGCCCTTTTGAGAGAGTAGATGTTTGATTTCTGAAACCGTCCTATTTGTATTGTCTGTAATCGCGTCTATTATAATCGCCGTGCCACCCGGACCATAAGCTTCATAGCGAACACTTTCCAATACCGCGCCGCCAAGCTTACCGCTGCCTTTATCTATTGCTCTTTGGATGTTGTCCATGGGCATGTTCTCAGCTTTGGCTTTATCCATCACGGTTCTCAGATCCGGATTCATGCTTAAATCCGCCCCTTTTCTCGCCGCCAAAGATATTAGCTTTGAATATTTTGAGAAAACTTTGCTTTTCTTAACATCGTTTACTCCTTTTTGACGCTTAATCTGCGCCCATTTGCTATGTCCTGCCATAGAGATAGAATATAGAATTAAAAGAATAGAATCAAGGATACTCGCAGAGGATTGTCTTTTGGTAGCTACAACAAACCTTCCTGTTTTGGCTTTTTGCCTAAGTGTTCGTAGGCGCGGGGAGTGGCCACACGACCGCGAGGCGTGCGGTCTATGAAACCGAGCTGAAGAAGGTAAGGCTCATATACTTCTTCTATGGTAGCCTCTTCTTCCGAGGATGCGGCCGCGAGAGTCTGAACGCCCACCGGCCCGCCACCGAATTTTTCTATAAGTATCTCAAGCATGCGTCTGTCGTGGGGGTTAAGGCCTACGTTGTCTATTTCCATCATGCTCAAGGCTTGCTCAACTGAGCTAAGATCAAGCTCTTTTTGACCGTTTACTTGAGCGAAGTCTCTACACCTTTTCAAAAAATGATTGGCTATTCTAGGCGTGAAGCGGCTTCTCTTGGCAATTTCAGTGGCGGCGTCGCCCGCGATATCCATGCCAAGAATATTGGCCGAACGTATAATAATGTTTTTTGTTTCCTCTAGAGTGTAGAATTCAAGGCGAAAGGTGCCGCCAGAGAAGCGAGATCGGAGCGGGGAAGAGAGCGAGGCTATTCTTGTAGTGGCGGATATGAGCGTAAAGGGTGGCAGCTCAAGTTGGATGCTGCGCGCTGACGGACCCTTGCCGATAATAATATCCAAAACGCGCGACTCCATGGCCGGGTATAAAACTTCTTCAATATTTTTGTTTAAGCGATGAATCTCGTCTATAAAAAGAATATCACCCGGAGAAAGATTGGTGAGAATGGAAGCTAAATCACCCACTTTATCTATCGCTGGACCGGAAGTGATTTTTATTTGCGCGCCAAGCTCCTTGGCGATAAGATGAGCGAGTGTTGTTTTGCCCAAACCGGGCGGCCCATAGAAAAGAAGATGTTCTATGGGCTCTTTTCTCTCAGAAGCGGCTTGGATAAGTATCCGAAGATTCTTTTTTATATGCTCTTGGCCGATATATTCCGCCCATTTTTGCGGGCGTAGAGCTTGGTCAAGCGATTTGTCGGCGAATTGGCCGCTTTTAGGCACGGCTTTATCAGGGCTTGACATTTTGATATTTATTTGCTATATTATTGACGAAATATAATTTTTTTAATAATTTTCCTGATTAGTTTGATCTTAATCGGCCGCGTAATTCTCTAAGCAACATCCCGCTTTTGCGGGATATCGGAGTTCTTTCTAAGGACGTTCTGGTGTCTCGCTCTTGTGATATTCCTGGGGCTATCCTCGGAATGTTCTCTAAACTTTTGGTACCCATATTAAAAGAGTTGCTTAGAGAATTATGCGGCCGATTTTATTTTTAAAGTTTTCAAATACTTATCACTCTTTCCAATTCTTCAAGCGACGTGATTCCAGAAAGCACTTTCATTATACCATCTTGACTCATATTGAGAATATCTTGCTCCTTGGCTCCTTCCAATATGGCGGTTTCGCTCGGGCTGTTTAAAATTAATTTTTCCATTTTGTCTTCTATTAGTATGGCTTCATAAATACCGATTCTTCCTTTATAACCTATGCCATTGCATTTGTTGCAGCCGGTTGGTTTCCATATCATAATTTTCTCTTTGGCCGGTTTTTCTCTGTTTGGTGGAATGGAGTTTAAAACTTTTTCTATTTTCGTAATTTCTTCTTCATTTGGCGTGTGTTTCGTTTTGCAGTCGTTGCACAATTTTCTTACAAGTCTTTGAGCCATGGCTATATTTATAGCCGGCGCTATGATATTGGGATTTACTCCAAGATCTATAAGACGGGGGATGGTGCCGGCGGCGTGATTGGTGTGGAGGGTGGAAAGCACCAAGTGGCCGGTGAGAGCGGCATTTAGAGCGGTATCGGCCGTTTCAAAGTCTCTGATCTCGCCCACCATTATTATATCCGGGTCTTGTCTTAAAATAGATCTGAGTCCATCTGCGAAATCATAGTGTGCCGATTTTTTAATCTGAGTCTGCACGATGCCTTTAAGGTGATATTCAATCGGATCTTCCAACGTAACAATCTTTGAGCTGGAAGTTTTTACCTTGCTCAAGAAGGCGTAGAGCGTGGTGGTTTTTCCGCTGCCGGTCGGACCGGTGGTGAGAATCATGCCGTTTGGCTTTTCTAGTTCTCCCGCCACTATCCGTTGGAGCTTTTCTTCCATGCCAAGCTGGCTGAAATCCACGGCAATTGATTTCGGATTTAAAACTCTTAGTACGATAGATTCGCCGTAAGCCCCGGGGATGACAGAGGCGCGCACTTCCACATCGGTATTGTGAGTCTTGATGCTGAATCTCCCATCCTGAGGACCGTCTTTGACATTGAGCTTGAGGCCGGAGATAAGTTTGACGCGGGATAGAAGAAGGTTGTAAATTTTATATTCAATCTCATAAATATCATGCAATACGCCATCCAACCTGAAACGCAATCTTACTTTTTCTTCTTGTGGCTCAAGATGTATGTCGGACGCGTCAAAACTAATTGCGCCAGCCAATATTATTTCCAATATTTCAGAGATTTTTCTGTTACTTGATGAGGCGTCCGCTACTGAAGCAAAAAGCCCCTGAAGCTCTTCTATCGTATTTGTTTCTTGGATAAACTTTTCCAGTTTGTCTTGAGAAACTTCTATTATCCCCGCGGTAGTCTCCACATACTCCGGCACTTCTTTGTATAATTTCCATGCTCGCTTTAAACTTTCTTCCGACACGATGTACAGACTTAACGCATAACCTTGTTTTCTCAAATTTTCTATGATGAACTTTGTTTTTTCCGGATTGGGGCTTTCTATGGCTACTTGCAGCTTTTTGCCGGTCTTTTGGAAAACGACGAGCTTGCCTTCAAGGGCATCTTTTTCCGGCACTATTTTAATGGCATCTATTTCTACGGTCATTCTGGAAAGATCAAGATAGGGAAGAGAGTATCTTTGAGAAAGAATCATCGCGAGATCTTCCGCTTCTTTTTTTCTGATCTCGTCCACTTGCTCTTCTCTTTCTTTGTCTTTAAAAAATACCATTGTTGTTTATTGTTATTTTATCTTTTTAGAGGATTTCTTTCAACATATCTTTTATTTTTATCTCCGCTTCGGAGAAATTTTTGTACGGGCCGGAGATTAGCAATCCATTTTTTTCTTCCATTACCATCCTCGCGCTTAGTTTCGTTGTCGTCTCACTGTTTCCTTTGGCGTTCATGCCCGCCCGAATATTTCCTTGCTGGTCTTGCCAAATTAAGAAGATGATTTTTTGACTGTTTACGATATTGCCTATGCGAGTGATTATTTTATAAATTGTTTCATAATCGCCTCCCATTATCCCCGATTTCTCAAAGTCGGCATATTGGAGAAACGACCAGACACTTTTTAATGGTTCGTTTATGGTCATTCTTGCCAGCGCCCGGCCGAAGAGGCGATTAAGAGACTGATTGTTTTCTTTGGCTAAAGCGTTTCTTACCGTTCGTTTGTCCGCCCCGTTTTTTATAAGCGCGCTGGCCAAATCAAGATTTTCCGCCGTAAGGTCTCCAGAGAGATTATCTGTTTCCACCAGCAACGAGGCGAGCAGGATACTCGGAATTTTTGTTTCTTCATAAGAGCCGGCACTGTCGGCCACCCGTATCAGCTCAAAGGTTTTATCAGCTATTGATCGCCCTCCTTTTTCCATAAAAATTATATTTTCTCTTTTTGGCAGAGATATTTTTTCTGAAAGTTCTTCAAAAATGGTTTCGTCTGACGATGATTGGTCTTTGCGCGAGAAACAGAAAGCAAAGTCCGCTCGGATAGGATTGTGTCTGAAAATTATGTCTTCTTTTTTAATCCTCTCGGTTGAAGAATTTATGTCTATACTCACGTAGCCGTTTTCTTCAGTATAGGAAATTTCTTTTAAGTTTATTTTATTTTTCGGTATAAGTATGGATGTTGAGTAAAGGAATGAAGATTCCTCAAAAGAAGGCAAGACACCAATCCATTTTTCTAAAATTAACGCTCTGGAGTTTTCCGGAAGTTTGTATGTTTTGACGTTTATGTTTTTAAGAGCTGCCAGAAGCGCTTCTTTGGCAAGCAAACTTTCTTCCGGAGTTTTTTCATCAGAAATCAAAACAAACGATCCTCCGGTGGCAACTGTTTTTTGGATGTTTGTTTCTTGTTCCTGAGTCATAGTAGCATTCCTAGCATTTTGACTCTGCGGTTGCAAGATTGACTCTCTCCTGATTATGTTTGGTTTGTTTGATTTTTAAAAAATGCTAGAATTTGCCTAATGAAAAAAAGGATAATCACAAAGAATCTTGAGGAGTTTATCAGCCTCGTTCAAATTATAGCCAAGAAATCATTGTCAAGGTTGAACCTTGGCAATGATAAAAAGAGAGGTGGAGGTGATGATGGCAAAGGTGTGATAGAATTATATTGATGACTAATAAAGATCGCAAAATTCTCGTTCTCTTGGATGCCCACGCCATCTTGCACAGGGCGTTTCATGCGCTTCCTGATTTTACTTCGCCAAAGGGTGAGCCGACGGGAGCGCTTTATGGTTTCACCGCCTTTTTAATAAAGGTTATTCGCGAACTAAAACCGGATTACATTGCCGCTTGTTATGATTTGCCTGAGCCGACTTTCCGCCATGTCGCGTACAAAAATTATAAGGCCGGTCGAGCGAAAATGGATGACGCTTTGGCTAAGCAGATCAATCGTTCGCGCGACATTCTGAAGAACTTCAACATTCCGGTTTATGACGCGCCCGGGTTTGAAGCGGACGATGTGCTTGGCACGATTGTAGAAAAAGTCAGAAGTCAGAAGTCAGAAGTCAAAACTATCGTGGCTTCCGGAGACATGGACACGCTTCAGCTTGTAAGCGGCAACGATGTGGTGGTGTACACTCTTAGAAAAGGCATTCAAGATACTATCGTGTATAACGACAAGGTGGTGAAAGAGCGATACGGTTTTGGACCGAAACTGGTGCCGGATTTTAAAGCGCTCAAGGGCGATCCATCGGACAACATTTTAGGCGTGCCGGGCATAGGCGATAAAACAGCCACGGAGCTTATTGTAAAATACGGCAATATAGAAAATTTATACAAGAAACTTAAGAAAGGAGAAGTGGAAGCGAAGCCGCGAATTTTAAAACTGCTTAAGGAGAACGAAGAAGAAGCCGAGTTTAGCAAAACTCTGGCGGAGATAAGAAAAGACGCGCCTGTAAAGTTTAATCTTGAAGACACTGAATGGAAAAATGGCTTCAGTAAAAATGATGTTAAAAAGATTTTTGACGACCTTGGCTTCAGAAGTTTGGAAGCAAGATTATTTAGCTCGGAAACGGAAAGCGGAAAAGCGGAAGAAGTCGCGTTGAAGTCCGATGCCGGCGCAGATCTTAAAGAAAGATTTAAAAAAGTAAATTCTGAATTGCCGGAAAAGTTGTATAAGGAAGTGGAAATTCCGCTTATAAAAATTCTGGAAGAGATGCAGGAAACCGGCGTCCTGCTTGACGTGAAATATTTAGAAAAGCTTTCTGTTGAGAGTCATAAGGAGTTAACTGCTTTGGAGAAAAAAATTTGGAAAATGGCCGGTGAAGAATTTAATATTTCTTCACCTAAACAAATGGGACAGATTCTTTTTGAAAAGCTCAATTTGGCGGCAGGAAATAAAATTAAGAAAACAGCCACCGGCGCGTATTCCACAAATATTTCCGAGCTCACCAAGCTTAAAGGCAAACATCCAATTATAGATGAAATTATTTTTTACAGAGAACTTTTCAAGCTCGTGTCCACATATATAGACGCATTACCGAAGCTTGCGGATAAGAATAATCGGTTGCACACCACCTTTGACCAAGCCGGCACGGCCACTGGCAGAATTTCTTCTCAAGAACCGAACTTGCAGAATATCCCAAAGAGATCAGATAAGGGCAAGGAAGTTAGAAGAGCTTTTGTGTCCGACAAGGGATTTAAGCTCGTGGCCTTTGACTACTCGCAAGTAGAGCTTAGAGTGGCTGCCATTTTAAGCGGTGATGAAAAACTCATTGAAGTTTTTAAAAAAGATGAAGACGTGCACGCGGCGGTGGCCGGCGAAGTTTTTGGCGTAACTTTAGCGCAAGTAACGCCGGAAATGAGGCGAGTGGCAAAGGTGGTAGACTTCGGCATTATTTATGGCATGGGTATAAACGCACTTAGGCAAAACATAGGTTGTTCTAAAGAAGAAGCGCAGAAATTTTATGATGAGTATTTTAAAAAGTTTGCCGGCGTAGCGAAATACATGGAAAAGATTAAGAAAGAAGTTTACGTTAAAGGTTATACCGAAACACTCTTCGGCCGAAAAAGATTTTTTCCGGAAATAAAATCACATATGGAATATGTGAGAAAGGAGGCTGAGCGCATGGCGGTAAACGCGCCTATTCAAGGCACGGCGGCGGATATGGTGAAGATGGCTATGGTGGCGGTGGACGGAGCTTTGGAAAAAAAAGGGCTCAAAGGCGACGTGAAGATGCTTCTTCAAATTCATGATGAACTGCTCTTTGAAATAAAAGAGGAGAAAATCAAAGTTGCCGCGCCTATTATAATAGAAGCAATGGAAGGTGTGTATGAGGGGGAAGTGCCTATAAAGGTGAATGTGGAGATAGGGAATAATTGGGATGAAATGTCACAGTTAAAATAGTTGTCGTTTAATATAACGCAACCTGCCTTTTCTTTTTTATGCTAAAATTGAGTCATGTTTTATCTTCTCCACGGTCAAGACACATACAGAAGCAGGGAGAAGCTCAATGAGCTTGTTTCGCATTTTAAAACCAAAGTTTCCGGCTTGGGTTTCTTTGAGATGGATAAAGAAAGTTTCAACGAAGCCGGCTTTGAAGAGTTGCTTAAAAACAAAAATCTTTTTGAGAGAAAATACGTGACGGTATGTCGCCGACTTTTAGAAGACAAAATCTCGTCCGAATTTATAATTAAAAATTTGGAACTTTGCGCTGGCTCGGAAAATATTTTTCTGTTTTGGGAGGGGGAGCTTGAGCAAGATTTGGTGGAAGCGGCGAGTAAGCGCGCCGTCAAAACGCAAAGGTTTGACTTGCTAGACGGAACGCGTTTGGCGAAGTGGTACGCGGATAAAAAATTACCGGTCAAAGTTGCCGAAGCCATTAAGAAAGAGTGTGGAGCCGATTTGAGCCGCGTGGAAAAGGAGATAGAAAAATACGAACTTGGCGACCCCTGTTTTGGAGACTCAATCTCCAAAACAGGGGGAGTGCCGGCTTACAATCCTTTTGCCATTTGCGACGCCTTTGCGGAGAAAAATAAAATGAAGGCGTGGATTATTTATCATCAAGCGTTAAGACAGGGTGTTTCGGCTGAAGAAGTGTTTTTTAAAATCGCATGGCAGATAAAAAATTTACTTTTAGTAAAGGGATTGCAGAAGTTTGGCTCGCCAAATATGGAAAAAAGTTCAGGTTTGCATCCGTTTGTATTTAAAAAAACTTTGCGGGCGGCGCAAAATTTTACCGAAGGAGAGCTGGAAAAATATTCCTACGAGATGCTGAAAATTTATCACGAAGAAAGAAGGGGAAAAACGGAGTTGCCGGTAGAATTTGAAAAAATGCTCATTAGTTGAAATTTTACTCTATTTTATTTATCCTTCTTTTGTATTTTTCTCCGTTGGAAAATGGTGTTTGAAGCCAAGCAGAAATTATTTTTTTGGCCAGCTCAAAATCTACTTCATCGGCGGGAAGAGATAGGACGTTGGTGTCATCATGCTCGCGGGATTGTCTGGCGGTTTCTATGTCGTCCGCCAAAGCGGAGCGGATGCCGCGAAATTTGTTGGCCGTAATATCCACTCCCACTCCGGAACCGCAGATAAGGATGCCCTTGTTGTTTTGCGGGTCTTGAGAAACTTTTTCCGCCACTGCCTTAGCGAAGTCGGTGTAATCATCGTTTGGGTCAAAGATATTATTCCCCAAATCGGCAAAATCATAAACGCTATCTTTTAGGAAAGCCTTTAAATTTTCTTTTAATTTATAACCGCGGTGATCCGCGCCGATATATAGCATAAGTTTATTTTAATTGTTTTAAAATAAAACACCACTATCGCTCGCGCGCGATGAAATCCCAATATCCTTTTTCTTGCTTGCGTGGTATATTGAAATTATAAGCAAAAATATCAGACTACAAGCAAAATTAATTTAATAAAATTATTTCTAAAAAATTAAACCAATGATACGACATCTAAAAATCGCCGCCATTATTTTTCTTACCATAAGCGCGCTTGGTTTTCTTGATGCCGCTTATCTTGCGATTGATCACTATCGCGGAAATATACCCCCTTGCACGATACAGGGATGTGAAATCGTGCTTACTAGCGCGCAGAGCAAGATTGCCGGCGTTCCCGTAGCTCTTTTGGGGGCGTTGTATTATTTCACGCTTTTTGTTTTATCCATCGCGTATTTAGATAAAAAAAATGAGACGTTCATTAAGATTGCTTCAAAGCTTACTCCGCTAGGATTTGTCGCTTCTTTGTATTTTGTTTATCTTCAATTTTTTACAATTAAAGCAATTTGCCAATATTGCATGGGATCCGCCACTACTTCAACACTCCTTTTTATTACAGGCATGTACATTATCGTCAAAATGCGTCATAAGTATAGGACATAGTGCCACGAATATTTTTCTTGACGGAAAAATTTCGCAGCCCCGACAAAAAGCGTTTCCATAGCTTTTTGTCGGGTTTTTGCCTTTGCTTCGCAAAACAAAAACATCGCTGCGACTTCAAAAATCTAAAAAAGTGAAGCAGTTGCTTTGCTTGTCTCTGCCCTCAATGCTTTGGGCAGGCGGCGGGGCTTCGCTTCCGGCTCGGGCGCGGCGGAATTCCCTTCCCCCCCCAAAAAAAACCCCTTCTGCCGCGCCCTCGCTTGGGCTGGCGAATTTTTTGGTGGGCTACAAATTTCAGTGCAAATGGTCTCCTGCGCCACCACAGCCGTCAGACAAATTCCACACCTCTGTTAGTTGTTCACCTGTAAAATTGTAATTTCTGATAAGAAGTTTCCCCAAACCGCCATATACATACCACCGCCAACATTTACAACAGCACGGCCCTTTCTCATGGGAGTTCACCATAGCATAGTCGTATGCTTTTTGTTCTTCGGTGGTTAGTTTAATGTCGTAGTAGGACAATAAATTTTGTGCCAACCCCGCTTCAATGTTGTAGGGGTCTGGTGGAATTTCCGAAATGTACGAATACTTTTGCAATCCTTCTACCTGCTCTGTGTACCGGTGAAGATTCATTGGAGAACAACAAGAACCCTGAAGACGCGCTCCGGTGGGTAAGGAAGGAATTGATTCCTTAAACGAGGCGGAACAAGAAGAGTTTCCGTTTTGAGATAGGTAGTCAAATTCAGCGGCTAACGCTTCAGAAGCAATATGCGGTTTCAATTCGCTGTTTTGGCTATTTTTTGAAGTCAAAACAGCCGCTCCAAGCAGAAAAGCAAAAAGAATTACGGGAAGAATTTGCTTTGATATTTTCATTTCTTGATTAATTTTGTGAGTTCGGCCCTCAGTTCTTTTTCGGTTGTCCCGCCCATAGCGAACAGCTCGCCGTTAATGATAATCCCGGGACTCGACATGATGCCGTATTTACTGATGAGTTCCTGTCCTTGGGGTGTTATCATATCTATTTCTTCCACGACAAGATCGGGGTACTCGGGCTGTATCTTTTTTAAGAGCTCTTTTGTCTGCGCGCAATGAACGCATCCTTCTTTCGTAACAAGGGTCATGTTAATTTTGTTTTCCATAATTATTTTCTTTTTTACTTTTAATACGCTTGGCTACGACTATAGCCAAGATGATAATAACTAACGCTAAAATGGGACCGAGGGTATTGTCGACGGTTACGGCGGTTGCCCCTTCTTCGTGGGCGTAAGCGACTTGGATCAATGCTAAATTTGTCATAGGGTTTGATTTTGCATTAATTTTTTACGCTGAACAAGCGCGTCCCAAATAATCACCGCTCCGACTATAAGCCCGATAAACACCCATGGCAAAATAGTGGCAGTACCCCCTTGAATGTTCAGCAGTTCTTCAATTCTCTCGCTTTCTGCTATGCTTGGCAGGGTCTTGCTCACGATGTTGTTCCAGACGACATGGAAGATTGAGCCCTCCCAAAACGCCATCTTAAACGGCAAATATTGCAAAAGATACGCGCCGATGCCGACCAGCCCCCAAGCCATAACCCGTTCAACTTTTTCCTGCGAGCTGCTGATCCAATTTAAGGTATTGATGCCGAGAATAGCAAGGATGACGAGGAAGATAAGCGGCGTGGCTCTTCCTAAGCCATGCACTACTCCCAAAAGAACCCCGTCGCTTACCGTTCCCACGGTCGCGATATAGGTGAGCAACACATAGAAAGCGGGATTGGGACAGCCCACGCCGGCATTGCCCAAGAAAAGGCCCATAAAAAATGACTTTGAATAATCGCCGCCTTTTTGCAAGCGCGTTGGCAGCACTTTTGCCATAAAAGGCAGACGCAAGGTAAGAAGTTTTAATTCGGAGAGCCCAAAAACGAATGCCATTGCTCCGGCAATTCCAAGCATCCAGCGAATAATGGCGTTCATGCCAATGTATCCGCCTACCCAAGCGACAGCCGCGCCGTAGATACTAAGCGTAATAGCAAGTCCTAATCCGAAAAGCACCGCCATCGTAAGCCCCTTGAGCGGCGACTGCTTCATGGCCAAAGGCACAATGACAAATACCAACGGTAAAGTGCAAGGCAAAAAAATCATTGAAAGGCCGGCCGCGTAGGCAAAGACGAGGCCGGCTTGCGCTCCGGGTGTAGTAACCAGCCAAAAAATGCCGATGATAGTGATCGAGAGGAGAAGGAAAGAAAAAATGATTAAACTGTTGCGAATTTTAGATGTCATGGGTTTAATTTAACACGAAACGAGTCAATTCAAATCTTTTTTCTTTTCCTCAAATTCTTTTCTGTCAATCTCGCCTTTGGCGTAGCGTTCCTTCAGGATTTCAAGCGAAGACTTTTCGTGATTATGGGTTCCACGAGATTGTCTCGTGAGCCATTTGATAAGCGCGATGATACCGGCGATTATCAAGACCCACCACAAAATCATAAAAATCCAGCCGAAACCCCAACCAAACCAGCCTGATGGATTGGTAGTAAAATTTCCCATCATAGAGTTATTACCACCACCCATCATACCTCCGCCCATCATCATATTCATCATCATTGGCATCATGCCGCCATTCGTCATACTTTGAGGCATTGGCGCATCGGATTCACAGCCGCTCATTCGTTTGCCCATGGCGATATGCATTTCTTTTTCGCCATCCTCACCCATCATTTGGATCATCATATTGTTCATTGCCTCGTGCTGTTCTCCTGCCATCTGTCCCATAAAGTATTCACCAAGCGCGCCAAAATTTTCATCTGTCAAATCCTCACATTGCAACTTTTCAGCTTGTAGTTTTTCCCAAATTGCTTTTCCTTCGGCTTCTTCGAGGGCGGTGTGTCCGCCCTCGCTTTGAGCCACAGCGTCAGCTCCGCCCATCATGTTGTTTCCCATCATTCCTTGGGCGAAAGAAAAATTAGGGAGTAGGGCAAAACCGAAAACAAAAATAAAAGTTATGATAAAAAATTTTTTCATAAGCTATTTCGCGTTACCAATAATATTTTGGATGATTTGATCAATTTCTTTTGGCCTCTCGCCTAAAGCGGCTTCTGGGAAAAACTGCGGCAGAATAATAGGCCGCATGCCGGAAATAAAAGTTTGTCCGTCTTTTACATAGACATTTATCTTGCAAGGCAGACAAAGGCCGATTTTAATATCCTTGTTCAAAAATTCATTAGCGAACTTTGCATTGCAAAACTCGACAATCTTAAATGGCTCTCTTTCAAACCCTTTTTCGGCTAAAGTTTTCTGCACATCGTGAATGTATAAAACTCGCATGCCGGCTTTGGCGATTTCGTCTTGCACGCCCTGAACCGCCATGTCAAAAGTTTTCGTTGTAATTGTGGTGTAGTCGAATTCCATAAATTTAAAAATGATGTTAATAATGAAAAAATCAGCGATATGAGTTATTTTAGCACGAAGTACAAACTTTGTTTATCTTTCGAGCTGTTAAGTATATGGCGATAAGCATAAGCAGTGTTATTCCTGCGACAAAATAAAAACGATACTCAAGTACAAAAATCACACCCCCGAATCCTATTCCAAAAATAGCGAAAAGTGGCGCAAGACACGAAGCGCAAAACGCCGTGCCAGCGATTCCTGCAAACAAAGCGCCAAGCCCTCCTGCTGTTGCCGTGCTCACGCCTCCGATTTTTCGTTTCTGACGCATAACATACACCTGCATTGTTATGAAAAGCGAGGAAAGCGATGACAAAAGAACAAGCATCGCATAATCGCGGGCTGTAAAAATATCAAGCTGGGTTGCTAAAGTATTACCGGGCACAGTCCACACGGGAATAAGGACAAAAAGAGCGAAAAAAACAAAAAATGAGACAAGAAAAAGAGAAATGTAATTTGTTTTTTTGAATGGCTCACGAATACCGAACCATAAAGTATTTAATACTCGCTTCATATTTTTAGATACAACAACTTAGTTTGCTAATGTCTTTGGTAAATGAAAGTGCAACAATTTTTATCGCTTCGGAAAGCGTCGGGAACATCGGCAGAGAATTCACTACATCGTCAATCGTGTTTTTGTTCTTGACCAGCATCATCGCTTCGGCGATGAGCTCTCCAGCGTTCGGCGCGAGAATATGCGCGCCGAGAATTTGTTTTGTTTGCGGATGAATCGCCATTTTTATCATTCCCTCGGTGCGGTGTATGATAATCGCCTTTGGAACATCGGCAAACGAAACAGTTCGGCAGGCGCAAACTCCCATTTGCTTCATCTGTTCATCTTCGGTAAAACCGACACCAGCGAGCTGTGGGTCGGTAAAGATAGCGTATGGGACAGTGTTGTAGTCAATAAACAATTGTGCGCCTTTGAGCGCGTTTTCGGCGGCAAGCGTGCCCTCGCGTCCGGCGGTTGTCTCCAGCCGCACGGGGGCGCTGGTAACATCACCAACCGCAAAAATGTTTTTGTTTGAAGTTTGAAAATACTGATTGACGACAACTGCTTGCTGTTTGTTTATTTCAACACCTACTACATCAAGGCCAAGCCCCTGCGTGTTGGGGGTTTTGCCTGCCGCCAAAAGTATTTCATCACCCGATACTTCTTCCGATTTTCCATTTACGAGATACGAGATTATTTTTTTATCGTTTTCCTTTCGCATGCTTTTTACCTCAACATTGGTCTTGATAGTGATTCCTTCTTTTGACAACACTTCGGCGAGTCGGTCGGTGAGCGTTTTTTCGGAGTGCGGAAAAATTGAATCGCCGCGTTGTAAAACAGTTACTTTTGTTCCAAAGCGCGAAAACATCTGTGCGAACTCCAAACCAAGAGGCCCTGCACCGATGACGACCAACTCCTTCGGCTGTTTCGGCATTTTCAGAGCTTCGATATGGGTAACAAAACCAACTTCCTGTATTCCCTCAATCGGTGGAACATTGGCAGTAGAACCAGCAGCGATAATAAATTTTTCCGCACTCAATTTTTCGCCGTTCACTTCTACCTGCATTTCAGAAACAAATTTTGCTTTGCCCTCGATCGCGGTTACATACTCTAAACTCTTTAATACTTTTTCGTATTTTTCTTTGCGCAATTTTTCCACAAGCGAGAGCTCGTCTTGCACGACTTTCTGAAAATCAAAACTTTTCACTTCAAGCTCAATGCCCGGAACGCCGTGATGTTTGGCGTAGTGTAAAATTTCACCGGCATAGAGAAGTGTTTTTGACGGGACGCACCCGACATTGACACAAGTACCGCCGAGCGGAAGCCCGGCGTTTATAATCGCCGTTTTAGCTTTCAGCTCGTTGGCGCGGATAGCGGCCGCAAACGCCCCCGCTCCGCCGCCAATAATGACGAGATCAAATGTTTTCATAATGATTCATTCTTTCTTTCATCACCTCGACGATTGGTGATTTTTTAAGTTTGTAATACACCGTGCGGGACTCTCGGCGGCTTTCAACCATGTTTGCTTTTTGCAGTTTGCGGAGGGTGTGCGAGACGGCAGAAATGGAAACGCTGACCACCTCGGCAATGTCCCCAACAGACAGTTCTTTATGTCGGCAGAGGAGATAACAAATTTTCAGGCGTGTCGGATCGCCAACCATGTTAAATTCCCGCGCGCAGGCGGTAATGGCGTTTTTATCCTTGAGTTCTTTTTTGAGCTTGTCCGTATCCATACTTGAATCTATATTCAAATGATAGCAAAACAAAATAAAAAACACAACAAGTTTTATTCACAGAGAGTACCTTACCCTTTTCCGCGCAGGGAGGGTGGGGCAAGGAAAAAATGTCCGCCAAAAAATTCGCCAGCCCGAGCGGAGAGAGGATCCCCCCCCCCACAAAATCAATGGGCGGCACTTTGTGCCGCCCATTGATCGGGCTCTCAAAAAGCCGTCTAGTTTTGTCTTGGTGCCTCCACCAGGATTTGCCCTTGCAGGGCGCGGAAATTTTGTTTTTAAAAAAAACATAAAATTTCTTTTCAAATCCGGACGCAAAGCAAGCAGTTGCTTTGCTTGTCGCCACACTTCGTGTGCCTCCACCAGGATTTGAACCTGGGACCGTCTCCTTAAAAGGGAGCTGCTCTACCAACTGAGCTATAGAGGCATAAAAAAATTACAGGGGCAAGTCAAAAGAGAAAAGACCAGGGCCGAGCAAGAAAATTGCGATGGCGATTGTTGCCATGAATACAGTGATCATTTTGGACCCCGGCACGATACTTGTCATGCTTATTTTTGATTTTAAAATTTTAATGAGCGCGAGTAACGCGATTATTCCCAGTGCCGCCGCTTGAGTAAAGAGTCCCAAGGCAAGGATCGCGCCTAAAGCTAACATTATACCGCCAATAGTCTTTGAAAGCAGGGAGCTTGTTTCGCCAAATCCTTTTGCTCCGTACCTAATGAAAGTGACAGCCAAAACAATTCTTAATAAAAAAGGCGCGATAAGAGCGTAGCTGTAGAATTCAGGGAAAAGACTTGGCATAAAAGTAATATAACCTTAATAAGAGATTGAGTCAATGAGGTTGCCGTTCTCGTCCGTGAGGGTTATCTGCTCTCTGGATTTTTTCCAAAGCTCCTCGCTTCTACTCAGGAAGATTCTCCATTCATTGCCGAAAAAGTCCGCGTCGCTCCTGTGAAGACTTACGCATGATTTATAATTTATTTTTTCACTCAAGAAACTTTGGCAAGCGGAATTTAAATATGACGGTATGGTGTCCAGAATTTCACATTTGGAAATGTCTTCTATGAAATCTAAACATTCATCATTTAATCCTTCAGGCAAAACTTCGTCTTCCACAAGAGGACACTGGCGAGGCAGGCGAGGGGAGAATTGTTTATCTTGATCCAGATAACCGGAACATTTATTGATTAAAAAGTTGGCGCCCAGCGGACTGTAGCTAGTGGCGATTATTGCTTTGCCGCCCGGCTCAAGAAAAATATTTTCTTTCGGATTACTTATGCCCGGAGTGTAGACATAAGTGCCGTAGCCTAATTTAAGATCAAGTCCGTTTTTCCCTTCAATTTTCCATTCGCTTATGTTGATGGCGTTTTTATTATTCTTTGACGCTATTATTTCTATATACTCATTGTCTGTGTTTGTGTCGCGCGCTTTGGCTCTTTTTAAGGTGACAATGTCTTTTGGGATTTCTTTTACGTCGTCATCTTTTGGTTCAACAGTATCATCTCCGGCTGGCCTTGTTGTATCCGTAATTTTGCCCACTTCTTTCTGTAGATCTCTTCCTCGTCTGCTCTGAGGATCTTTAAGGAATAAACCACTTGTCGCTTCCGGCCGAAACGGCCCGCCTGTAAAGAGCCATACAATGGCTAGGATGAAAAGTATGAGGAAGAAATATTTAAGTTCTTTAATCGCGTCCATTGTTATATTTTACATCTTTTGATGAATTGGGCAAAAGTGAGACGAACGGCCGGCGATTTTTATTCTAGTGATTATCCCGCCATCTCCCTTTTTGCACGGCTTGCCCGTTTGTCTGTAAGCATTTTGCATGTTTTGGAAACGGCCTTTTTTGCCGGTGATATCGCGATAATCAGAGTTGGAACTGCCACCGGCGCGAATAGCTTTTCCAAGTATCGGTTTTATGGTTGTATAAATTTTTTTAATCTCTTGGTCGCTTAATTTGCCTATCTCTTTCGCCGGATGGATGCCTGCTTGCCACAAAATTTCATCGGCATAGATGTTACCAATGCCGGCGACAAGCGACTGATCCAGAAGAAGCAGCTTGATTTTAAGAGAAGACGATCTTGCCGTTTTGTTTTTTATAATTTCCGCAAACTTTTTATAAGTAAAGTTTTTATCAAAAGGATCCATGCCGATATTTTTTATGTCTTCAAGGCCGTCCAGTTTTTTCGTTTCCCACACCAGCACTTTGGCAAACTTGCGCGTATCGGAGAGGGCAAGCTGCTTGCCGTCAGAGAGAGTGAACACGACATGAACAAATCTGTTGTAGGGGTCGTTGCCAATGGGACCGTTTCCTTTGGCGAGCGCTTTGCCGTTTTTTATGATCCACGAACCATACATTAGATGCCCCGTCATTTTCAAATGCACCAGTATTGTTTTGTTTTCAGATAAATTTATTAAAATATTTTTACCCTTTCTTTCCACGGATAAAATAGTTTTGTCTTTGACTTGCTTTCTGAAATCTTTAAAATCACCTTTGCGAAACAGGCTCTCGGTGTCCGTCCATGCATTAGAAATTTTAAGCTTAGGGAGAAGCTTATTCATTCCATCTATGGTGGTTTGCACCTCTGGGAGTTCCGGCATGTTTCAAATTAAAAATTATTTCCCCAATATCCGCAGCGCTTCTTTAATGCGGGCGTTTATGCCAGAGACATCATCCGGAATATTTTTAATAGCTTCGCGAATTTCACTATTGCCATAGCCGAGAGATTGCAGAGCTTGCAACACATCTTCATCTTCCTTAAACATAATGCTGGTGGCCGCGTCCATGGCGCCCATTTTATCTCTTAGTTCCACAACCACTCTTTCCGCTGTTTTTTTGCCGATGCCTGACACTTTGGTAAGATAGGAAATCTCTCCCAAGGCGATAGCCTTTTTAATGGTATCAACAGGGGCGGTAGAGAGTACGCCCAAGGCTGTTTTGGGGCCAATGCCGGAAATTTGAATCAGAACTTCAAAAAATTCCAACTCCGGATATTCTTTGAAGCCATAAAGATCAAGAGCGTTCTCCCTTACGCTTAGGTGTGTCCAAAGGCTTATTTTTTCCTTTTTTCCGGCCATGCTTAAGACCTCTGGCGACGTGAAAACTTTGTAGCCAATCCCGCCAATATCAATTATCACAAATCTGTCTCCCCGCATTTTTACGTCTCCGTTTAAAAAAGAAATCATACCTATATTATACAAATATTGCATTTTTATACTAATCTGGTAAGATATATTTCATGCCAATCATAAAATCAGCCAAAAAATCAATGAGACAAAGCGCCAGGCGCAGAGTCTTTAATGTTAAACGAGCGATCTCTATGAAGAAGGAAGTAAAGGTGGTAAAAAAACTCAAAGATAGCGGGGATAAGGAAGAAGCTCAAAAGCATTTGTCCGTGGCGTATAAAGCAATAGACAAAGCGGCCAAAAGGGGAATTATAAAGAAAAACACCGCAAGCCGCAAAAAGTCTCGCCTCGCCAAGCTCTTGGTAAAATAAAAAACAAACCCGCCAGTGAGCGGGTTTGTTTTTTATTTTGTTTTACATTAGATTATATCTATGCCCTCGTCGTTCAACGGATAGGACGCAGCTTTGCGGAAGCTGTAATTGAGGTTCGATTCCTCACGAGGGCACAATTCATATTATTACAAACATAGTTTGTGATATAATTTAAGCATTCAACGGCTTAATCAACAAAATTATGAAATTTGAACAACCGCCAACGCGACAACAAGAAAAAGTAGAAGAAGAGAAGACCAAAGAACCAGAAAATCCTGAGCCGAAACAGGAAGCCTCATCAATTACAGAATCATTACAAAGACCACCGGAAAAATCAAAAATAGATTCATTCCTTTCTGATTTTAAAAATTTATATAATATCAATGAAGTTGGAGGTGGCTTTGAGGTAAATTTACCCGCCGGTTTTGACATGGAAACAGGAGGAATTTTATCGGTGCATAAACTAAAATTTGAAAATAGAGAAGATGCCGAAAAAGAAGTTAAAAATGTTAAGCAGTCTATAGAACAATTATCTCAAGAAAAAGGTGGTAGAATTATTGAGCGAAGCGTTAACCGCGACAACACAACAATTGTTGGCTGGGACGATAAAAGAAATCTGCCAATTTTAAAGAAAATTCACGAAGGAGAAATTGTTAAAATCTACGACGAAAATTA
>Ga0210057_1001398_pt1 | contig 36891 bp, 37 predicted proteins | sample CryGeyCG2114_010_2_FD_183968 | JGI IMG/M metagenome (GOLD analysis project Ga0210057, IMG submission 183968) | Groundwater microbial communities from aquifer - Crystal Geyser CG10_big_fil_rev_8/21/14_0.10 (SPAdes) (version 2) | ecosystem: Environmental > Aquatic > Deep subsurface > Groundwater ... | reverse complement strand
TTGAGAAGCTTCTACTCATACTGGGCTGGAAGCAGTTTCTGAAACAAGACGTAACGGTTGCGTCACTTAGACATAAACAGACTGCGAAAAGTCATTTCGATGTCGCCAAAGAGATGCAGAAAGCGCGGATGGCATTATTCAATTCATTTAAAAAATAGCTCAATACGGTATACTGTGTTCACTGCTTTTTAGATATCGGAAAATACTGATGCTCCTCTCTATACCTTCTATATACGCAGAGAAGCGCATCATATGTATAATGTAGTTATGGTTGAATTCAATGAAGAAAAACAAAACGAACGTTTAAAAGATTTACGTAATCGTGAAGAGGAAAAGCTTGCTGAAATGCTTGCACAAAAATATAGCCTAGACTATATCGATCTCTCTACAGTATCTATTGATACTGATGCATTGCGTCTTATTCCTGAAGAAACAGCAAAGAAAGCCACTATCGCACTCTTTGCAATCCAAGAGAAGACTGTTGGAGCTGCTCTCTTATCACCTACAAATAGCGAAACAAAAAAAACCATCACAACATTACTTGAGCGTGGCTACATCGTACAAAAATACCTCGTATCAAAAAAGAGTTTAGAACGTGCATGGGCACGATACAAAGATGTCTCTTTTTCTTTTGAAACAAAGAAAGGTGTTTTGGATATATCAAATGAAGAAATACTTTCTATCATCAGTAAGGTATCTTCACGAGAAGATGTAGAGGCGCTGATTCAGGATGTTCTCACACAAAAGAAAAGCCTACGTATCTCAAGAATATTTGAAGTTATCATTGCAGGTGGACTTGCATTAAAAGCATCTGATATTCACCTTGAACCTGAAGAAGAAGCAGTGCGTCTTCGATATCGCTTAGATGGTGTGTTGACCGAGATTCTCTCTTTTGACTATGAAACCTACAAACTCCTCCTCTCACGTGTGAAATTGCTTTCGGGATTAAAATTAAATGTAAACCAATCAGCACAAGATGGGCGCTTTAGCATCAAGCTCGAAGATGCAGAAATACAAATCCGTACGTCAGTACTCCCCGGAGCATACAATGAATCTATCGTACTTCGTATTTTAGATCCAAAAGCAATTAATGTCGCATTTGAAGAGCTCGGTATTAGTGACCGATTGATGAAAAAACTAGAACGTGAAATCACAAAGCCAAACGGAATGATACTCACCACTGGTCCGACTGGTTCAGGAAAGACAACAACATTGTATGCCTTCCTTAAAAAGGTATACTCACATGAAATTAAAATCATCACTATAGAAGATCCAATTGAATATCACTTAAAAGGCATTGTACAAACACAAGCAGACAAAAAGAAGTACACTTTTGCAGAGGGTTTGCGCGCGGCACTTCGCCAAGATCCAGACATGATTATGGTTGGTGAAATCCGTGACAGAGAGACTGCAAGTATTGCAGTCAATTCTGCACTTACTGGTCACCTTGTTTTCTCTACATTACATACCAATGATGCCGCTGGTGTATTCCCCCGCTTGATTGACCTTGGTGTTGATGCAAAAATCATTAGTTCGGCGATAAATGTAGCGATTGCCCAACGTCTTTTGAGAAAAATAAACAAAGAAATGTGTGTTGAAGTACCAATTCCCGAAACAGATAAGAAAATTATACAAAAAGTGCTCGATAGTATCCCTGGTGAAAAACTAAATATCCAAACAGAAAAAATGTGGGTGCCAAAAGAAGGAATTGATGAAGTAGATGCGTATCACGGACGTATTGGTATCTTTGAAGCAATCTTTGTTGATGATGCGATTGAAAATATTGTGCGAGAAAATCCAAGTGCACGTGACATCAGAACAGCTGCAGAAGCGCAAGGTATCTACACCATGCTCCAAGATGGAATTATTAAAGTATTATCAGGAGTCACTACGCTCGCAGAGCTCAGACGTATTATTGACCTACCGGATTAAATAAAGCCTATATTACAAAACAAAAAAAACTATTACGAAAGTTGTTTGTTACTTTAAATACGGTAAAATAAAGAAAGAGAATAAAAAAACAGCACTCAATTCTCTAAGCGACACTTTTATATACATACAAAAGCCAGCATGAGATTTAGGATAGGTCCAGTGCACTCTATAAAAATAGAGTACCAGACCGTCCTGCAAACATGCCATAACGTCGCTTAGAGAATTGAAGGCTGTTTTGTGAAAGAAAACCCTTTTCGGGTACAATTTTTATGCGTTTCCTAGTCTAGCAAGGAAGTTTTCCCCTGTCTAGGCTGTTGTGTATACTAACATATACGAATATAGTTGTCAAGTATTTCTATAGTCCCCTCCCTTATTTGTTGATATACTACTTATATGACTACACCCCCAACAAATGAACGTTATCTTGATACCACATTACGACCCGACTCTTGGGAGAATTATGTTGGACAAGAAAACATAAAAAGTAACCTAAAGATCCTTCTTTCTGCAGCAAAAGAACGTTCGCATCCACCTGAACATCTCCTTTTTTATGGTCCTCCTGGACTCGGGAAAACAACACTAGCGCATCTCATTGCACACGAAATCAATGCACAAGTACGTGCCACCTCTGGTCCGGTCATTGAAAAAGTTGGTGACCTTGCATCTATCCTTACCAACCTATCTCCTGGTGATATTTTATTCATTGATGAAATACACCGTTTAAATAAATCGATTGAAGAGATCCTATACCCAGCAATGGAATCGGGTGCCTTAGACATTATTGTTGGAAAAGGTCCGAGCGCACGCACTATTCAATTAGAGCTTCCTCCTTTTACACTTATCGCAGCAACAACACGAATTGCATTACTTTCAGCACCACTTCGTTCACGTTTTTCTGGAGGAACATTCAGACTTGAATATTATTCAGAAAAAGAAATACAAAGAATAATTACGCGCAGTGCACAACTTCTTGATGTACCTATTGATGAAAGTGGCTCATTTGAAATCGCTCGCAGAAGTCGAAGTACACCACGTATAGCAAACTACTTACTAAAACGTTGTCGTGATTTTGCACAAATAAAAAAAACGGCACTAACTCAAGACGCGGTATCTAAAGCATTACATCTTTTAAGTATAGACGCACTAGGACTTTCACAAAGTGATCGTACTCTTTTGGATACCGTCATTACTAAATTCAATGGTGGACCTGTCGGGCTTGGAACTATTGCCGCCGCAATGAGTGAAGAGCAAGCGACTATTGAGGAAGTGTACGAACCATTCCTTATTCAATTAGGACTTTTGGAGCGTACGCCAAAAGGACGCATGATTACCCCTGCTGGATACGAGCACTTAAGCTACCCGGTGCCAAGTGAAATACAAAAGAAGCTTTTGTAGAAATAACAATAACTTATTTATCTACCGAAGGCAGATAACCGTACAACAAATTACTTTGGCGGAAATTTTGGCAAAAAAAGGAACGCACAAAGGCATTCTTTTTCTTAATTTATTTTCAAACTCTATCAATCCGCGAATCGTTCACAAACTGAAAAAAGTGGGTAAGGAATTTAATGAGCCCTTACCCATAACTAATACTGAAGCATTAAGTTAGCTCACTTTGACTTTAATGCTTTCAAACTTACCACTACGACCACGTAGAGTTGCCTCGGCATGGTCAAATTGCGTTTCCCTCCAGCTGTTGCCTTCGTCATCCGTTTCTTCCGACCAGTCTTCCCACTGCGACCGCGCAGTGACGACAATTTTGCCGTCCACTTCAGCGACATATTTCACCGAAATTTGGGTACCGATCATCTCTTTTTTGAGCTGACGGATAACACGGTTAAACCCACGCTCTCCTATTAGGGCCATTAAGACCCCTTCGGAGTCGGCAGAATTTCCGAACCTTATTTTCCCGTCCTCGACCCAATTTGAGAATCCGATCTTCGGACGACGTCCGAATTCTAACACTTCCTCAAAAGAGGGCCTTTTCTTTGAGAATTGGTCCGCAATGTCATACCGATTGTTGTAATCAACATTCATCTCTCGCCCCTCCTTTCTCGGGGCAATGGAGCAGTTTTGTTTTTCGAGGAGATGTCCGTCTCCTATTTTGTGGTTTTTTGACCTTCCGCTACTTTACGGAGGCCAAACTTTTGGAATTGCACACTCATGCAACCCCTCTTTCATCTCCCGAAAGGAGACAAAAGAGGAATTACAACATTTGTTCAAAGCGAGTGCTGAATAAAGACCAAACAGAATTACCCGAAGAAATCAATTTCTCAGTAGTTTAAAAGTCTGGTTTTGCGTTTATTCTAAAGGAAGTTGAGAAAATCTTCAGCCGAAATGTCGGCATCACGCAAGATTTTTCTGAGCGTGCCTCGCGCCACCGGATTATGGGCAGGAACGGTAATGGGCTTCTTCATAGGTCCGCCCATTCTTATATGACTTCCTCTTTGTCTGACTATTTTGTAGCCGTATCGTGTGAGCGCACGCATCACTTTGCGGTATGGCAAAAGAGGCAACATAGCTATTAAATACTTATGGCGTGTAAACTGACTTCCTGCGGAGTATATAGTTCCACTCTTTCCTGATTATCTTTTTCTTCAAGGTAGAGCTCTATAACCTCTTTGATATTGCGAAGCGCTTCGTCCATTGTCCGTCCTTGCGAATAACACCCGCTAAACAAAGGACATTCAACGATATAATAACCGTCTTCATCCTTTTCTAAAAGGACGGGAAGTTTTCTATCTTTTAGCAATTTTTTAAGATTTTTCTTTCTCATATTTTCCATATTAGCACATCTTAAAGAAACCTCTATGAACCGATCTTCTGTAATTTTCAATTGAAAGAAGATAAGCTCAATAAAGTAGGTAAGGATTATTTAACGAGTCCCTTACCCATAACCAACACCAAAGTGTCGGTTAACTCGCCGAGTACCTTGCATCATACTCGAATTTGTTGACGGTTTTTGGCTTTCGTCCATCGACAAATTAGTTAATTGATTGAGATGGGATTGTTCACTGTCCGGACAGTGATTTGCAACCCCTCGTACCGTACCGAGCAAATTAAATCGTACCGACGAATACATGAGTATTATCGGAGCAATTGCTAGGTCCGGCAACGAGGAATAACATTGCAGTTGTTTGTTTTTACACAAACTATTGTTATGCGTTCTTCCTGTCACCTATTATAATCAGCACAATTTTTGCTTACTTAGATTTGATGCTGATTGGATTGTCAAACAGCTTCCTTACTCATCTACTCGGAGTATCCAGCTCCTTTCGTAGCGAGGACATTTTTGCAGACAAGTCATAATTACTGTCAACAATATATGTCCTAACTACCGATAATAAATAATTGGATTTTTCAAAACCGTACCCTTATGCTTATATCTTATCACATTATTAGCTTTATGTCAAGTATTTTACCATTGTACCTCCATTTTAGCCCTATAAATCAGCGAATTTGTAAAGAACTTTACTATACAGATTCACTTCCTTTGAAATGAACCTGATAAAGTGGAGGAATTAGGTTCCTCCGAATCCCGTGCTGCACACGACACTCACGCTTTTAGAAAGGTGACAACAATTGACGCTTCTAAATTGAAGGTGGCGTCATCCTTCAGATGTCTTTACATCAGTCAGGTGCAGCAGATGTTGCGTACTCTTTCAATTCCTCGCAAAATCTCCTGTCGCCCGGGAATGTTATGCCCCACGAACCCTCCAAATTGCTTTAGAGAGGTGAGCATTTCTTCCTTGTCACCCGGCTCCCCTACACAAATTGGAATGAACCGGTGACGGCGCAGTGATTCTTTCAAGAACTTGAAAGCAAAGGGTACGGAAGACTTCACCTGAACCGAAGGTATTTCATCATCCTCAAGGATGATGTCATGCCCGTGGTCGTTGAACCATCCATTTACCTTTCCGCCGAACACTTCGGCGTACGCGTGTTCCAGCTCGGCACCAACAAACTCACGACTTGTCATAGCTTTCCTTATTTTTAGTTTGTTCTTTTTGATGCCGATCTGTACTCGGCTTTATAATTCCTTGAGTTCCGGAATGGACTCAAGGAGTTTCGCCCTCATTGTAGGCGAAACTTTTGTAAGGATTTGGCGGATAATTTCGGCGCTCATCGCATCCATCCCCGCCTCCTTACAGAGCTCATAGAGCCTCTGCCTTTCTGCTTCACCACTCTCCCGAACAATTTGATTAAGTACTCGTGAGAGTAATTCTTGTTTTTTCATAGTACAAACCCTATGAGCTCACAATCCTCCGCACTCGCGGTATTGAAGAGCTCAATATCCGAAATAAGTAATTTTGGTAATGTTCATATCTGTCTATATCATATTGAACGGAATTGTCAAGCGCTTAGAAAGCAGTTTGTTGTAAAAATCACTTATATATGGCTATTTTGTAAATACCGCGTGAATAAAGGAGTATTTTGTTACAGATATATGACAAATATATTCCCGATAGAAAGGCAAATAAAAACGAGCTTGCTGAAAGCTCGCTTTGGTTGTAGGATTTCTTCGGCAAGTCAGTTTAGCACCTCAAATGTGCATCCGCTCCAATAGAGAGAAAACTTGTGCGGTGCAACTTTCTCTCCGACCACTCTTGGTCTTCAAACTCCCCCGCCTGCAATTTCTTCGGCAACGACTTGCCAGGAGCCAGCCGCGTTCTGGGTCGATTGACGACCATCATGTTGTTGTGTTGGGTTTGTCATAGTGAGATGTATCCGAAAATCGGAGACATCTCACTATGACAAACTCTTTTTGAAAGAACAGTTACTCTATCAGCCCACCTTTCGACAAGCTTAAGGCAAGTCAAGATGAACTGAAAAAAGTGCAGATTTAAGGTTGGAATCTGCAAACCTGAAATTAGACAATGCTTTTAGAAAGAAAGAGTTTTCCAAAAGAAATCACTCTTTCTCCCGCTAAAGCAATCACAATGTCTCCAGTGTCAATCTCCGGCTTCAGAAACCGAAGAAATGGACGAAATTGATCGATCACATACCATGGTAAAGCGAGTTTGGATTGCTTCTCAACATTCAGCTCATTTTCAAGGAGTTTCTTACTACTGAAACCCTCCTTGCTTTTACCTGAAAGGAGGGAGCTGTGTGACAATGCCCCGATTATGCGAGCACACTGCACACTCCTTACTGCCTTACTTTTTTCCCAAAGACAACCGTGACCGTTTTTGTCTCTTTTGATCCATACGTCTTTGGAATCAGTGACAGAGTCTCTTGGCAACAACACAGACATCGCCAGGCTGTTGCATAGAAAGCCATCACAATCCGTCTCAAGCTCAAACACAGGAATATTTTTTACTTGAACAATGTCCTCTCTTTTACCGTCTACAGAGGTAACAGAGTGCGTGCCCCGAGAAGAAACCTTGTTCCCAACCATCCATTTTTCCTTGGCAATATCAATAAGAACCATCTTATTGCCTTTCCGATTTGCATCTGCAACCGTAATGGATAATCGGTAAGGGCTTTTTGAAAGCCCTGATATACCTCGGGCATAGTTCAGGAGAGCGTTTTGAAGATATCTCCCCTCGCTTGGTTGCTCATAGCTACCGCTTTCTTTACGAGCCTTCTTTAAGAAATCTTCCTTCCAAAATGTAAATTTGGCAAGGTTGCTTTCTATATTCAACTCGCTGAAAGCAGAAGTTATCTCCGCCATTTTTGTCTCCGCGTTTCGGCGTTTGGAGACATCTGGGTGATGAATTTGGGCCAACGCTCTGTATTGCGCTTTGACCAGAGAGAAAATCTCTTCATTACCCAGATGCTTGAAGGCCAGCGGAGAAAACCCTAAGGTTTTGAAAGGGTTTTCACTCATATCCCACGGCCTCCCCCCGATGAATTGCTATTCGATCTAAAGTTGCTTCTGCTGTAATGAACCCATATTGCTTTGCAGTACTGCACACAATACGCACAGCACTCGACAGAGAAACAAAGGAGCACCCTTTCTCTATTTCACTAATCAAATCAGTGAGTGAGTTTGTGTCGGCCTCCATGCTGAATGTTTGATCAAGAAGAGCAATTTGGTCCAGAGAGGGTGTATCATCAGACCAACCACCTCCCAATGAGTCACGTACTTCATACAGACTTAGGACCTGTTGAGGTTCATATCCCTTACCCATCAGCTTGGCAATCTTGTTGGGCTGTGCGTTGTGATCGGCACAAATCGCCACAACCGTGTCCGCTTCATCTTCGGTCAAAGACAATTTTTTGACGAGACGAGCTATCGCCTGCACCTTTCGGGCGGGAACCCTGTGGGTAATCGCCATACTTTGCACAATTTGCACCGACAAAGTATAAGTGGTGGCGATTGAATGCACGGAGCCAGCCGCGTTCTGGGTCGATTGACGACCATCATGTTGTTGTGTTGGGTTTGTCATAGTGAGATGTATCCGAAAATCGGAGACATCTCACTATGACAAACTCTTTTTGAAAGAACAGTTACTCTATCAGCCCACCTTTCGACAAGCTCAAGGCAAGTCAAGATGAACTGAAAAAAGTGAACGAGCTTCCGCATAAGCTCATTTGGTTGAAAGTGTGTGCATTACACTGCGGTGCACTACGGAAGATTAACTGCACCCAACCTCGCGAGGTGGAACTGTAAGTCCCCAATCTCACGAACCGTCGCCTCCATCTCCTCGGTAATAGCCTCTTCGACAGAGGTTGTTAGTTCGGGTACCCCAGCGTCGTCCCAGTAGTGGAGCAGTTCTATCGACTGTTCTCCTATCTATAGGAAATACGAGTCCGGGTTGGTGCAGGACTGACCGGTACAGTATGAGCGTACCAGCGTTCCTCCGTTGATTTGAAACCGTTCTTCCTTACATGTACATATGTGCATAGTTTTATATTCTTGTTTTGTTGATTGTGAATTTGAAACCAGAAAAATCCGTACTCAAATCCACAATCAACTCAAAAAATGTAAAGAACTATACCTGCATAAACTCTACAGATTCACTTTTCTTGAAATGAACCTGATAAAGCGGAGGGGTACTAGAATTTGTACTAATACCCCTCCTTGAAAAGGATTTGATGCGAGGTCCCTTTTTACCTCATCGAGAATGTTCTCGATCTGCCTGCGGGCTGATCTAGCACCGCATTTCGTGTAGCAGTGGCACGGTCCATGGTGGAGAGGAAAGCATCCAACCTCTCAACTGCTCAAATACCACTTACGGTACCAACGTTGCATGCGTTGTATTTTACGATTAACCCCCATTGTCTGGGTAAATCAACCTAGCCTCATGGGCCCGCAACACAATAGCGATTGTAACGGGGGAGATAGAGAAATATCTCTATCTAATACAATCATAGCATATTAACAATAATAATCAAGTATACTAGCACTATAAAATGCGTCTTGTTTACTTCACTATGATGATTTTGTTATATTCTTGTAAAATATAGGTAATTTTGTTACAATTACATGACAAATATGAATGAAGAAAATTTAGTAAAAATCGGGCTCACTGAAGAGCAGGCAAAAGTATATCTTTTTTTGGTGGAAAGAGGTGTTGCACCCGCGCGAAGCATTGCCTCAAAAACAGGGGTTGGTAGGGCACTCACCTACAAAGTACTTGAACAATTGGAAGAACTTGAGCTTGTTCGAAAGCAAGATAAACCGAGCACTATTTCACTCTTCTTTCCCCTTCATCCCAAACGACTCAAAGAGCTTTTAGACCGGAAAAAGGAAGTATTGGAGAACGCAGAAAACGCTTTTCAAAAAACCTATGGCTCGCTCGTTTCTTCTTTCAACGTACTCGCCAACAAGCCAAATGTGCAATTTTATGATGGTGCCGAGGGATTGCGTATCGTATACGATGATATATTAGATATTGGGGAAAATATTATGGTTATCAGCTCTCCAATCAAAAAAGATGAGGGGGGTGTTCTCCATCTAATCCACGAACAAATTCAGAAACAAGTGGCAGCTAATATACAAACCAAAGCGATTACCCCTCTGTCCGACGGGCAATCTTTGGTAACACAAATTGAAGATGATGAGAAATATCTCATCACTCGCAAAGCAATTCCTGCCGAAAAGCTAAACATCCCTTCGCAAATAATTATCTATGGCGACAAAGTAGCAATAACCAACTTTAAGGAATCGTTTATTACCGTCCTTATTGAAAGCGAGTACATCGCCAAAACTTTTAAAATCATGTTTGAGCATATTTGGAGCCATCATTAAAGTAGAGTAAATGGGTTAATGGAAAGGACTTACGAAATATTTTTTATGTAATCAGATAAAAATATGGACCACCAAGTTGATATCAACTCTAAAATGATTTAGACTTGATACAAGCACCCTTCCCACTTCTTATACCCAAACTCTACACCCTTTTATACCCTAACCCCTAATTCCATGTCAGGACACAACAAATGGTCAAAGATAAAACACAAAAAAGCAGCGGGAGATGCCGCCAAGAGTAAGGTATTTGGCAAATACGCACGCCTTATTACATTGGAAGCAAAAAAAGCTGGAGTAAACAAAGAATCTCCTGGATTAAAAGCAATTATCGATAAGGCGCGGAAAGATAACATGCCCAACGATAATATTGAACGAGCGATTAAGAAAGCAACTGATACAAACAGTACTGTAATGGAAGATGTTATTTATGAAAGCTATGGTCCTGGAGGTTCTGCAATTATTATTAGCGGACTCACAGACAATAGAAATAAGGCTGCTGCAGAAATAAAACATATTCTCTCAAAAAATGGCTGTGAATTGGCAACACTCGGATCAGCATTATGGGCATTTCAGAAAAACGATTCAGGTTTTGAGGCACAGACAAAAATCCCTCTCTCTGACTCTGATATTAAAAAACTTCAATCTTTAGTTGAAGAATTAGAAGACAATGATGAAGTGCAAGAAGTGTTTACTAACGTAGAATAACATGCGTATTCTAGGAATTGATCCCGGGTATGAGCGACTTGGCATTGCGGTGATTGAAAAAAAAGAACGAAAAGAAACAGTTATTCATTCTGAGTGTTTTCAAACACCAAAAGAAGATATCTTTAGTGTACGCCTAGAAGCGCTCGGTACACATATAGAAAAAATCATTGCGCATCACACACCAAGTGTACTTGCTATTGAATCACTCATTTTTAATAAAAACCAAAAGACAGTAATGCGTGTCGCTGAAGTACGTGGCGTTCTTTTGTATCTTGCTGAAAAAAACAAATTAACAATCTACGAATACACTCCTTCGCAAATCAAAGATGCAATCATTGGCTACGGCAAAGCAACGAAAAATCAGATTACACTTATGATACCAAAGCTCATCACCATCAATAGAGAAATTACCTATGATGACGAGTATGACGCCCTCGCTGTCGCTCTTACTGCAAGCGCGTGTATAAAATCACCTCACACAAAGATATAATTTCTTATCCACATACAGCACCACTTGCCAGAGAACACCCTTTTTTGATAAAACTAGTGCATTAAAAATATTGAGTACATATAACCTTATGACAGAGGAATTACTTGATGATGCAAATAAAGACGAAGAAGATGCCGTCGAAGATGATCCGGATTCAGTGAGTTTTGATGCAATGGATGATTTTGAAGAATAATAAAACAGCTACAAATTAGTAGCTGTTTTACTTTATCTTTATTTCAATGAATCTATGTTTCCCTATTCGCAACCGAAGTGGCTCTTTGAGTATAAAATCAAAATCGGTGATACGTTGCTTACTTTGCATATTCATAATTGCATTCCCTTCCACTAGACGCCGATATTCACTTTTAGAATCAACAAAACCCTCTTCTAATAACACTGATACAAGATTGGTACCTGCTGCAACAGAAACAACAAGAGTGTCTGTAGGAAATTCGCTTTTTTCAAATGTGTGCTTAAAACTATCTTCTGCTTCTTGCGCTTCTTTGTCTCCTGAGAAAAGAGATACGATTGTTCGTGCAAGAATCATTTTTGCATCTTTTGGATGTCCTTGTAGTGCCTCTTGTATAGTAGAAGCTAAAAGCCGAGTAATGAGTGTAAAATACTGCTCAAGCAACATATCAGGAATACTCATAATTTTTCCATACATATCATGTGGTGTATCAAGCATATTGATAGTGTTACCCCATGATGAGCTCATTTTACGTCCATCAGTACCTGGTATTAATTCCGTCATGATAATATCTTGTACTGGCAAACCAGCTTTTTCTTGAAGCACTCTACCTGCAAGGAGATTGAAGCGTTGATCAACACCACCAAGCTCAACATCAGCATGCACAGCAACACTGTCATACCCCTGCATAAGTGGATAGAGTACTTCACGAAGAGAGACGCGCTTCCCCACATCTAATCTACGACGGATATTATCTCTAGCAATAAAATCAGCGACTGAAAAATGGTTCGCGAGCTCGCCCACATCATTGAAATTAAGTTTTTTAAGCCATGTAGAATTATAGTGCACCTCTGCATTATCCATATCAATAATCTTACTTACTTGTTTAACATAACTATCCATATTTTGTTTGATAGTTTCCTCAGTAAGCATTGGACGTTCACTCTCTTTATCAGATGTATCACCAATAACACCAGTAAAATCACCCACAATAAATACAGCAGTATGTCCGAGTTTTTGAAAATCACGCATCTTTAAAAGTGGTATGACACGACCAAGGTGAATATTCGGACTTGTTGGATCAATGCCAAGCTTAATACGTAATGTTTTTTGTGAAGAGAGTTTCTTTTTTAGACTCTCTGTATGAATACATTCCGCAACACCTCGAGAAATAATATCTTCATGTGATTGATTCTCGCTTTCCATGCTATGTACTCTAACATAGGTATGTGAAGGAGAGAATATGAGACGCTACCACCAACAGTAGAGCTGTGCTAGGATAATCTTATGTCGCCACAGAAAAATACTAAAGTAAAGCGTTTATTCCACTCATTAATTATGGTGGGTGTTATATGTACACTGATTGTCAGTGGATTAGGACTCCTTTGGATATCTTCTTTTAAAATCCCTGCTTTGAATACATTTGAAGAAAGAAAGGTGTCACAGTCCACGAAAATATATGACCGAACTGGTGAAATACTCCTTTATGATGTCCATGAAAATATTCAACGTACCGTTGTTCCATATAATGAAATCTCACGTCATATAAAAAATGCCACTGTTGCAATTGAAGATGCTGAGTTCTATAAGCACAACGGTATTAAAATTGGCTCATTTATTCGTGCCATACTCGTAAACTTACGTGCTGGTGAATTTAAACAAGGAGGTTCAACGATTACCCAACAAGTTATTAAAAACTCATTATTAACGACAGAGAAGGAAATATCCCGAAAATTAAAAGAGTGGGTTTTGGCAGTAAAACTTGAAAAGGAATTTAGTAAAGAAGAAATTCTTGCTTTATATTTAAATGAATCACCTTATGGAGGAAGTATTTATGGTATAGAAGAAGCAAGTCAGTTATTTTTAGGTAAAAATGCAAAAGACCTCTCTATTGCTGAATCTGCTTATTTAGCTGCCCTTCCCCAAGCTCCAACATATTATTCTCCGTATGGAGCAAATCGAGACAAACTTGAAGAACGAAAAAATCTAGTATTATCACGCATGCGCACTGAGGGATTTATTACTGAAGAAGAATATAATAACGCAATACAAGAAATTGTTGTTTTTGAGCCACGAGCAAAAATAGGGATTCGCGCACCACACTTTGTATTTTATGTTATTGAAGAACTTGAAAAAAAGTATGGACAAAAAGCAATTGAAGAAAAAGGATTTAAAGTAATCACCACACTTGATTATCATTTACAGGAAAAAGGTGAGGAAATTGTAAAAGACTTTGCATTACAAAATGCTGAAACATTTAAAGCAGAGAATGCTGCGCTTGTAGCAATTGACCCTAAGAGTGGTGATATTCTTACTATGGTTGGTTCACGTGATTATTTTGACACCACCATTGATGGCAATTTCAATATTATTACTGCACACCGCCAACCAGGATCGGCTTTTAAACCATTTGTGTATGCAACAGCATTCAAGAAAGGATATACCCCTGACACTGTTGTTTTTGACCTAGAGACAGAGTTTTCAACTGAGTGTACTCCTACAGGTAATAAGAAGTACCCGAGCGCTGTATGCTATAAACCACAAAACTATACTGATACTTTTGTTGGCCCAGTGAGCTTGCGTGATGCACTTGCACAATCAATGAACATTCCTGCTATTAAGACATTGTATTTAGCTGGTATAAATGACTCATTGCGTACTGCTCGTGATTTAGGTATTACTAGTCTTACAAATAGTGACCAATACGGACTCACTCTGGTTCTTGGAGGTGGCGAAGTATCCCCTCTTGAAATAACAAGTGCATATGGTGTTTTTGCAAATGAAGGTATGAAAAATACCCACCGTGCAATACTTTCAATTGAAGACAGTATTGGGAATAAAATATTTGAAGCACATGCGCGGGCAGAAAAAGTAATGGATGAAGAAATTGTCCGCAACATATCCGATGTTCTTTCTGATAACACTGCACGTGCGCCATTGTTTGGTTCAAATTCATTACTGTACTTTCCTAATAGAGATGTTGCAGTAAAAACAGGAACAACAAATGATTACCGAGATGCGTGGATTATTGGATATGCGCCTAATATTGCAGTTGGTGCATGGGTTGGTAATAACGACAACAAATCAATGAATGGTGTTGCTGGATTACGTGTATCTCCAATGTGGCGTTCATTTATGGATGCAGCACTTGCTTCCCTTCCAAACGAAGAGTTTGTTGATCCGCGACCATATAATGAAAACATAAAACCTATATTACGTGGTGTGTGGTTAGGAAATACACTATTACAAATAGATATAAGAACTAATTTACCCTCAACAGACATCACACCGATCGAATTCACAAGAGAAGATATTGTACCGAGCGTACATTCAATCTTATATTGGGTTGATCCAAAAGACCCACTTGGCGCACCTCCTCAAAATCCTTCAAAGCAAGGTCAATTTGTAAATTGGGAATATGGTGTATTGCAGTGGGCAAGAGCACACAACCTTCCTTCTTAGTAATTTATCGAATATCTTTAATTATTCCTCCTGCATGTGTTTCTATGTGTAAGAGAATATTTTTTTTGTGTAAAAAGATTTCTGTTTTTGTAATTGAGTCTATATGTACACGCACAAGAGATTTATTAATGGAAAGAGAATCAAGTGGTATATCTATTGAAAGAACTTCCTGTATTGCCTTTTGTACGGCTTCTTTTTTAGGACGCTCTGGTTGATCAATGTGTTTAAATCTATTTAAAAAAGTATCTAATGAAAACATATTAACTATTCATTTGCATCACAAGATAGAGGAACCCTTCATCTCCTACAGGACGCACCATAAGAGGTTTACCTGAACCATAGAATGAAAGTGAGATACTATCGGTACCAACAACAGAAATCATATCAGTGAGGTATTTGTGGTTAAAGTGAGCAGTTACAGGCTCTCCACTTACTGCACCACTGATAAAACTTGAGTGTGACCCAACATCGTTTGATTCAGAAGAAATGGAACAAGTGCTTTTTTTAGGGTCAATGGTAATTGTTATTTTATTAAATTTACCTGAAAAACTAACTGATTTTTTAAGAATATCAATAAAATCTTTCGAAAGGAATGTTGCTTCTGTCATGCTTTCTTTTGGAATAATTTGTGTATAGTCAGGATATGTTCCCTCAATAAGACGTGAAGTGATATACACACCTTCACAACTAATTGCGAGTTGGTTTTCGTTTACTGAAAATTGCGCATCAGCATCAATAGCTTCTATTATGCGGATTATTTCTTGTGCATTCTTTGCAGGAATAAGTATTTTAGAAAGCGAAATATCACCAGAGATAGATCTTTTTTTCTCAGCAAGCCTAAATGAGTCGGTGGCAACAAAATATAAAACACTAGCTTCTATATACACCAAAATACTTGCGAGCTCTTGTTTTACTGTGGAATTTGAAGCTGAAAACAAAACTGACTTAAACCCATCTGCAAGAGTCTGTGTGTTTATGGTAAGTGTATTTCCATTATCAATAGTGGGTAGTGTTGGAAAATCATCACCTTTAACCGCTTTTATGAGCGTCTTTGATGTAGTGCTTTTTACTTCTAAGTTTCCAGAAATTTCTTTTAATTCGATAGTATTACCTTTTGCTCCAGACACAACAGAAAGAAATAATTCTGGAGAAAGGATCATCTCACCCTCAGTAGTAACTGTTGCGGGAATTGAAACTTCTACACCAAGTTCTAAATTAGTTCCTCTTAAAATAAGTTTATTCTTTTCTGTGTGTATATGAATATATTGTAATACAGGAAGAGATGAGACTTTACTCGTACTTTTTAAAACAGTACGTAATGCTTTTTCTATTTCATTATCTAAACAAGTTATATACATAGTAGTGTATATTATTTCTTATAAAAATTTATTATTACTATTAGGTGGTGTGTATAAGTGGAAAAGTTATGTATCTACTTTGTTTGTACGGTGTATTGTGTGTTTGCTCTGTGTATAAGTCTGTCCATAAAAGAGTCCTTACTTTTACTTAATTCCACTTTTGTTTTTTTCTGTCTTTTATTACAACAACTTATTCATCTCTTTTACCACACTTGTCCACATACTTTTCAACATCATTTCAACATAGATCGGATGCGTTGAATGTCTTGTGCAAGGGATGAATCTTCTTTACTGTCGTTACGTATTTTTTCACATGAATGGATAACAGTGGTATGATCCCTCCCCCCTATTTTTTGTCCAATAGATGGGTATGAGATGTTAAAGTCTTCACGGAGAATGTACATGATAATTTGTCGTGGCTTCACTGCCTCTTTTCGTCTTGTTTTTTTGTAAATGATTTCATCATCTACATTGTAATAATCTGCTATCATTTTTACAACTTCTTTTACTGAGACAGTTTTTTTGGGTCGCGCAGTGTCTCGTACAAGATTTTTGACCTCATTAAAAGAAAGATCACGTGCTTTTAAGCGTGTCTGGCAGATAATTGAATTTAATGTTCCTTCAAGCTCTCGAATGTTTCCAATAATTTCTTCTGCAAGATAATTAAGAATATCTTCAGAGAGAAGAATGTTGTTTTGAGTTGATTTTGCTTTTAAAATAGCGACACGAGATTCATGATCTGGTTCTGGTACGTCTACTGTCATTCCTGAGCTAAATCGTGAACGAAGCCTGTCTTCAAGGTTTTGTATATAATTTGGGTGTTTATCTGAAGAAAATATAATTTGTCTATTACTTTCATGTAATGTGTTAAAGAGATGAAAAAGCTCTTCCTGTGTTTTTTCTTTTTTTGAAAGAAATTGTACATCATCCATAATGAGAACATCATACCTTCTATACTTTTCTTTAAATACCGACATTTTATTGTTTTGAATAGAACTTACACAATCAATAACAAATTTTTCTGTCGTCGCATAATACACACGCTTACCAAGTTTTTTTAAATGGTTCCCTACTGCTTGGATAAGGTGTGTTTTTCCTCTGCCGGTATTTCCATAAATAAATAATGGGTTGTATGCTGACCCAGGGTTTGTAATAACCGCTTGTGCTGCAGCATGAGCAAGCTCATTAAAAGGTCCAACAATAAATGCTTCAAATGTATATCGCGGATTGAGGTTGTCGTCTTTGTTTATATATAAATCTTGCAACGGTAATTCTATTGTAGGAATTACATTTTTTTGTGTAGCAAGTATTTTTCTTTTTTCTTCTGGTTGCACAATCATGTATTCAAGTGCTCGTACATGCTCATTTTTTGATCGTAAAAGGTCTAAAATGGTTTTATGGTACTTCTTAACCAACCAGTCTCGAATGAATTGATTTGGCACACTAAGATAAACTACACCCCCATCATTTTTCAAGAGAGTTGTGTTTTTAAACCATGTATTAAAATTTGCTTGAGATATTTGTTTTTCTATCTGTTCAAGTGTTGCATCCCAAAGTTCTTTTAAATCGGACATAGGTGTATTTTTAAATTAAAAGTAAGAGTAATGAACACCGTAGGAATAGTATATTTCGCAATCCACAGTACATACTATTATACCCATGTTGGAATGACCCTGTATACTTGTAATATAGTAAGAATATAGGCATAACCTGTGTATAATCTGTGTATAATAAAAACCCCTTGTGTTTTTCCTGTATATTTGTATACTTTGCTCTATGACTACAACCTATCAACCTAAAAAACGCAAGCGTTCTCGTTCGCATGGTTTTAGAACACGTATGCGAACAACGGCTGGAAAAGCGGTTATTACTCGTCGTCGCAGAAAAGGACGATCAAAGCTTTCTGTTTAATTATGCTTGCAAAGCGTTTGCGTCTTTCAAAAAAGTCAGTAAATTCCTTAATTCAAAAAAGCCGAAAAGTGCATAAAAAAACACTTCGTGCACTTTTTTCTTTTTCAGACACCATAAAAACCTCGCATATTGGCGTTGTAGTGCCAAAATCTGTATATAAAGGTGCTGTACAAAGAAATGTATTACGAAGACTAATATACCACTGTTTTTCTGAAACATTTTTAAAAGCATTACCATTTCAGGCAGAAATACTCTTTTTTACACAAAAAGATGCTAGAGAGGCTTCAAAAGAACTTCTTTGTGCAGATGTTGAGGCTACTTTAAAGGAAATTAGCGGTGTATCAAAAAATAAGATAAACTAAAAACAATGATTTCAAATATATTTAGTACTGTTATTTCGACACCACTATACAATGCCCTTGTTGGTTTAATTGATATTTTACCAGGAGCAAGCCTTGCATTTGGTGTGATTATTTTAACTACACTTGTTCGTTTGGCCCTTTTCCCTCTTTCAAAACAAGCTGTATTGATGCAATTGAAGATGAAAGAGATAGATCCTGAATTAAAAGAGATAAAAAAAACACATAAAGATAATCGTGAAGCACAAGCACTTGCAATGCTTGAATTGTATAAAAAACATAATATAAAACCTTTTTCTAGTTTTTTACTTATTCTTATACAAATACCTATTATTATCGGGCTTTATTTTGTTATCCTTCGTAGTGGTTTTCCTGTTATTGATACAGATATCCTCTATTCATTTATTCCAACCCCTGAGAAAGTAAATACAATGTTCCTTGGTGTTGATGTTATTGGGAAAAGCGCTATTTTTGCATTAGTTGCTGCTATAACCCAGTATTTTCAAGCTAAATTTGCAATGCCAAAACCAGTTCAAAAGAAAGCTGATGAAAAAGCCTCATTTCAAGATGATTTTGCACGGAGTATGCAGTTACAGATGAGATACGTCTTTCCATTTATAGTATTTGGTATTGCGTGGAGTATTTCGGCCTCTGTGGCGTTGTATTGGACAATAAGTAATCTCTTTACGATCGGACAAGAACTCTTTCTTAGAAAGCAACGTGCACACTCACAGGCTATGTTAAATCAATAACAGTATTGTTTGCGTAGAGACATGAATATGCTAGGGTGTATCCATGGATACAAATAATATACGTGAATGTATTATTGAATTTCTCACTCACATCTGTGTGGAGATAGAAGATGTCTCTATTGATACTATTTCTGATATTGATAGTATTCGTTTTTCAATAAAAACTCCTGATTCAGGTATTCTCATTGGAAATAAAGGAGAACACCTGAAAGCACTCACCTATATTTTGCGTCGTATAATTGAGCGCAGATTCCCTGCTACACTCAAAGAAGATAATAATTACATTATCGATGTTAATGATTATCAATTTAAGCATATCAATGAGATTAAATCAGCGGCACATATACTTGGTGAACGTGCACGTCTTTTTAAGCATGATGTTGAGCTGAGTCCAGCATCTGCGTATGAACGCATGATTATACACTCTCTTTTTTCAAATGATACCGAATTAAAAACCGTATCCGAGGGATACGGCGCATTACGTCATATTGTCATCAAATATGGTGCACGTAAGACTGTGTCACCTTCCCTTTAATCAATTATCTTTACACTCCACAATGTGGAGTCTTTTTTATTAATAAAAAGAATATATTCACCTGAATCATTCACAGTTAATTGAGTTGCATCAAGTGATTGTCCAATTTCTTTAGGAAAATCTGCAATAAGATCAGCATTTCCTCGTACAGTATCTATTTTCCAAATTCTATCACTAAAAGATACTACTCCTTGATACCATGCATCAGGGTATGCTTCTGTAGGAATGGATTCTGGTACTGCACAGTATAAAATACTATTTGTACCATTTCCCCATACACATTTATCAGCAAGAGTTCGTATGCCATTTAATACTGTGGGGTTTGTATCTTCTAGGGATATAAGGCTTGATTCTATTGTATCGGGAAGATTAGTTTCAGAGACGAATATTTGTTCTCCTTTAGGAGAAATTTGTGTAGACATACCCAATCCTTTTGTAATTAATTTTAGTAAGCCATTTTGTTGGAGTGTATACATGTAATTCTCTTCATTAAATGCAGGACTACTGGTGAGGACTACTTGTGTATCTGAAAATGCTTTCATATGCCAATCAGAAATACCTGATTCAAAGAGTAATACTTGCGCACTTCCCTCTATATCGCTTTGTATGACAGATGCACCAGTTGATTTTTTTTGAAGATATATAAAACCATTTTCTATAGGACTAATTTCTTTAATATTTTCTGGTAAAAATGTCGTACTAAGCTCGCTCTCAAGAGTGTCGCCAAAAGAACCCAGTATACTTACGATGACATCATCTTCGTCTTTGTTTTGTACTATTACATGAGCATCATCAATAAAGACAGCGTATTTAAGTGCGGGAATAGTTGTAATTGTTAATCGTTCAATTTCTCTCTCTTTGGTGCTACCACGATATATATTACCTTTTACTTTATCTACAAAAAGGAATTGATCGTTGTCGGAAAAGTACATACCTGCAACCGGTGCATTCCCTATTTTACGTATGCGAGGTAATTCTCCTGTTTGGTTTTCAGGATTTTGAATAGTGGTGTTGGTACCATTCCCTGTTCCTGTATTTGTAGTATTTCCAAATGGAAATAATGTATTACCATTTTCATCTACCGGTACAGTCTCTGGGCTACTTGTTTGTGTACCGAAGTAGAATGCAGTATAACCAAGTGCACTAAAGAATAATATTCCGAATATGAGTAATAGTGTTTTCTTCATAATTAATTAGTTGGTGTTACCAATATACATCCTTTGCTTGTATCAATAATGGGTGTTACGTTGTTGAGTTGACGTAAAAATCCTAATTTTTCTAAACAAGATTCTTTTGTTCTAAAAGTCATTGTGCGTTCAGATTCTTTATTAATTTCTAAAGTACAACTTTGTATTATTTGATAAGAGGTAATATCTTTTCTTAATGAATCGTTTAAAGCTTCACATTGTATCTCTCCTTTTTCTGTACCAGGGAACGTCTTTACTGTATGACCAAATTCGTTTTTTGAAATATAATTACCAAGGAATCCATCTCTATATAATTCTTTTAATATTGCATTATTAGTTACATTATTTTTTACAAATTCCTCAGCGTCTGTACGAACTGCAAAAACTTTTTCCTGTTTCTGTATGCGTCCACTACTCGGCTCGATATCATCATAGGATACTGTAAATGTACGTTGATCAAAAATCAACGTATATAATGAATAATTATAGGTAAGTAAATAATAATCACTTGGTGTCACCGTGATTGAATTATTTGTTTCAACAGTATCAAAATCATTTTTTAGAATTTCAGGATTGATTGTATTTAAAATAATCCATGCAAATAGTGCGATAAGGAGTCCAAATACCGCACTTTGTATTCTTGACTTTGCATCTCCTTTACCACTAATCGCTTCAGTACTCATGTACTCTAATCCACCAATGATAATCATGATGACAGCAAGTACAGAAGCAATACCAATTGTAAGATTAAAGAAACCACGTGCAAAAGAAGTGAAAGAGGTGTCGCTCACATCATCATAGAGTGGAAGATCTGGCGCTAATGGCTGAAACTCTTGTGCCGATACAATGAATGGTATAAGTAAAAGTGTGCATACAAAAATATGCATAAAGACAATAGATAGTAATTTTTTATTAAATATAATCATATGTGTTTAGAAAGAAAACTGGCTATTTTTATTGCCATATAAAATATATAATCGATCATTCGATTCTTGAATAAAGTGTTTTGCATGTGTTGCTGATACATCAATACGTGAGCGTCCTTCTGTATTTGAATCATTGCGTACAGTCAGTGAGTATTGTGGTGTTTGTGTATCTAATACAGTACCATTCATTGACCATGAATAGGTAATGTTTGGTGAAAGACGGCTTTGTATATCAAAAAAATATGGGAATATTTCTAGATTCAATTCTTGCTCCGTTAGAGTGTTGTCTCCTATTACTGCTTCATTGAAATTAATGCCAATAAGCGGATCATTTTTATAGATACGTATAAGAGGTGTGCGTGGGTGTAATGCCAACCCCCCCCTTCCATTTATTGCACCATCAAGGGTACTGACGGTAACAGTAATCACTGCTTTTGTCCTATACGTAATATCTGACCCTAAGATAATGGTGTTTTTCCCGAACCCAGATATGTTTGGGATTTTTGTATGTTGTATTTCCCAGACGTACATCAGAGAACGTGGATCAACGAGTTTACCATTTTCATATATTTCTGGTATTGCATGAATACGTACTGTGCCATCAAGGGCGTATTTATTTTTTCCCTTATAAAAAGGAGAAATATATCCGGTACTTTCATCAAGAAGTATTACCCTACTTGGCACAATAGTGATTGTTTTATTAATAACACTCCCTTCTGTTGTTTGTGCGCGCATCTGTATGGTATCTCTATTTCCTAACGCTCCTGTAGTAAAGGTAAATGCGGTTTGACCAATACGTTTTGATACAACAGTGCCATTTTGAATCCATGTGATTGTGGTGCGATCTAAATCAGTATTAAAACTTTCAACTGATATAACTGTTTCTGTAAATGGACCTGGATATTCTGGTGTGATAGTCACCGAGACAACGTCCTCAAGGGAAATGGTTTGTGCACTACATATGACAGGTAAAAAACACAACAGTAATATCGTAATAATAAATTGTATGTTTTGTATTTTCATTTTAAACAAATTTCTTTTTCTTTTTATGCATTACATCAATACCAAGGGTATCTTCTGATTTTACCATGAGAATTATAAGCAGTGTGCTTATTGTCCACCCTGGTAATACACAAAGTCCAGGAATCATTTCTGATAGTAAGGTAATAAATCCCGTTGCGAATTTTTTTTGTTGTAATAATCCAACACCACGAAGCTTAAACCAAAAACCAAAAGTAAGTATCGCGTACAGAGAGACTAATCGATTTAAAACAAGCCCAAGCCCTCCTGCGACCAAAAGGAGTACCTGAAAACAATCAAAAAACAAAGCAGTACCTATCATCAAAAATGCAGTGTGTGTTGGTATTCTTTGTTTGTTGTCCATAATTTATTTACTATCCTCTTTTGGAGGAATTGCTTCTTGATCCTTTAATTCTTGACGAGCTTTTTTTATGGCGAGCACTTGAGACGGGTCGGACGTAATAATTTGGTCTTCTGTATACGATGCAATGATTTTTAACGCTACGTGCTTTAATCCTGCAAAGAAAATCCCTTCTCCTACATCACTTTCCAATAAGAGATATTTTTCTTCATCTGTTAAGTTGAATGTCTTTTGCACCATATTTATGGCCGTTGGTGACTGTTTGAGAAGTAATTGAATTGATGAGTTCGTAATAATAGGCATACCATATGGTGATTTTAAGAAGTCGCCCACATCTTGTGTTATTGTCGCAACACCGAGATAGTATTTTCTGCCACGTTTTGCCATGCTAAAGAGAAATGATGCAGTATCTTCTGATTTCATCATCCACCATGCCTCATCAATGACAAGTAGTCTCTTGCGGAGATTTTTTCTAATCGCATTCCAGATATGGTGCGTAATGATATACATTGCAACACTCTTCAACTCATCTTCCATATCACGCACAGAGAATACAACAAACTTTTTATTAATATCTACGTTTGTTGGTCTATTTATAAATCCTGACCATGTGCCCTTTGTATATTTCGATAATTTTTGTGCGAGCTCCTCCCCTCCTTCCATTCCTGCAAGTACAAGCTCAAAATCAGAAAGGAGTGGTGCATCGACTTCTGAAAAGTCTGTATTCGCTGTAATGTCTTTTAATGCATATGTTTCGGTAATGGCACGGTCAATAATAGAGTCTTCGCGTGGCGTGAGTCCACCAAGCATGATACGAAAGAGTCCTACTAAGTGAATGATGTTTGAACGTAATACATCTGATGGTGATTCGTCTTCACGTGGTAGTGGAAGGTCAAAAGGGTTGATATGGTGTTCGCTCGTGAGTGAAATATTAAAATATCGTCCACCGATTGCATCTGCCATGTATTCATATTCACGTTCTGGGTCAATAACAATGACCTCGGTATCAAACATAAGCGTACGTAGTATTTCCAATTTTGTTGTATATGATTTTCCTGAACCTGATTTAGCAAAGATGACAGAGTTGTAGTTTTCAAGAGAGAATCGGTCAAAAAGTACCAATGAAGAGTTGTGTCTATTGATACCATAGAGGATTCCTTTATCACTTGTCAGGTCAAAAGAAATAAATGGAAAGAGGCTTGAAAGTGGTGCTGAATTGAGTTTTGAATTTACTTTCAATAAGTCACTGCCAATTGGCATAACACTTTTAAAACCTTGTTCTTGTTGGAATAATGCTGGTTTTACATATACCAATTTTGATTCAAGAATTGAACGTACCTCTGATTCTACTTTATTTAATTCATCAATGGTGTCTGCATATACCGTAATATAGAGTCCAACATCAAAGAGCTTTTCTTGTGCCTGCTGAAGACTATCACGAAGACCTTCAAGATCTTGGTATGCAGTATCAAGCATTGGGTCACGTACAAGCCCTTTTTCTTCTCGTATACGTATTTGGCTTTGTACTTCAGCAACTTTCTTTTGGAATGTACGGAGTACTTTTTCTGTTTCAATGGGGTGTACGAAAATTGAAACATCAAAAACTTTATCTAAGTTGATGATTGGAGAAAACCAATTATCAGAAAGGAAACGTGGATATGAAATAACAAATAAAGTACGCATTACCTTATCTCCAAGATTAAGCTCTCGTGATGTTATCTTTAATGCGCTTGGCGCGATAATATCTTTAAAATCTAAAACACCTGCCTCGTATATTTCTTGTGGAAGTACGGGGGTTATTTCAGGATCACCTTTTTTTCTTTTGAATATATCTAATATGCCCATATAGTAATGAAGTTATACTCTAGTTCATTTGGATTGGCTTCTCGCTATCCCCTGGATTAAAGAGCTTATAATAGAGTTCGATAATCTCTTCGGTACCAAGACGTGCAATGCGTACACCAGTGCGCACGAGACCTTGTTCTACAACTGACACGCGTTGTTCTAGTTGTGTTCGGTCTTCTTCAAATTGATTTAACTGTGCTTTTGTATTTGCTTCACCTTTTTTATTAAACAATCCACCAATACCCGATTTTGTTTGTAGTAGTTGTGGTGTATATGGAATTACAATGAAGAAGTTTTTTGTCATGATATTTGTTTGATCGGTAAAATTCTTTATGAAATCAATATAACTTCGTGTTTGTGTTTTAATGAGATCTTCCACTTGTTCTTTTTCTCGTGCTTCGAGAAGAGCGATGTATGGGCGAATGTCTAATTCTCGTGATTGCACAAAGAATTGTACTGTGAAATCAAGAGAATTGAGGAGGTTTTGGAACTGTAGAATTGTCGCTTGTTGCTCATCTTCTGATTTCAATGCAAGGTTTAATGATGATGCAAGTAATAGTGCACGCATTGAATTATCTTTTAATATAACAACACTATCGCGAACTTCGCGAATAGGTACAAATTCTTGAGTTGGTTTTGATACAGGCATAATTAAAGGTCATTTTGACGTTGTATGGTTTGATCGTGAATATCAAGGCTCCATGCAAGATCTTTTAATTTACTATCAGATAATTTTGGTATGTAAGTATTTTGGTCATGTGTGTCAGTGATGATATTGCCTTTTTCTTTTTTCTTTATTTTCTTTTCAGTTTTTTCCCAAATATATAATTTGCTACCAATGGTAAAGTAAAATGCTGACTCAAGTATTTCTACAAAACTTCGCCCGTCTTTTTTATAGAATGCGAGTGCAAGTGAAAAAGCAATTACCGGAGCCATAAGAATGAATGCAATAACATGTATTGGTATAATCAAGTACAGTACGAGTGTCACTCCTCCCCCGCCAGCTAAGTAAATAAATTGTTTCGCGGTAAGGGGGCCGAATATCTTATCCGGCACCTCAATAAATTGCGGTGTTTGGAAACGCATGTCTCTATTATATGCTATATGTGAAGTTTTTCTTAATAGAATGTGTGTATGTAAAAATAAAAAAGCCGAAGTAGCGAAGCTTCGGCGAAATAACTTATCAATAGTGTAACAGTATTGGACGCTTATGTTTTTTCACCACATGCAGTTTGGTGTATTTTACCTATAAAAGGAATTGGTTCTGTTTGTTGTTCGGTAGGAGTGATCATGAGTTAGATTTATTTTTGGTTTTAAGTTTTGAATTATTAAGTAACAACTTATTAGCAATGAGTCCACATTAAATTTAATATTGATGTCAATAAATATACCTGTCCACATGCATCTTTTTAAACGATTGACTCCCTCGCTCTATCAGGTATAGTAGTACCTATACCGTACTGTAGATAAGATTGAAATGGCTTAATAGAGCCATATTTCAGAACTCAGGTTGTCACATAATTGTTTGGCATATTCATTCAAACCCACAGGACACCGATTCACGTCCCATATCTTTCAAGAATCGGTCAACATATAGAAGGCTTTACACAGCCATATTAACAAAACCTCTTATTGAGACAGCTTTCATATTGTCTTTAATTAGTGTCCCTATTGTTACTCATGCGGGACTTTTTTCTTTTGTATCTGATTTCATATCAAATGTAACAAGTGAAATACAAGAAAACTCATCAGTAAATTCACAGAATATTGCACTATTGCATTCTGCAATTACCGAAAATCTTCATGCACGAGGAGGTGGTGATATTACTATTGTTGGTGGTTCGGCATTGCTTTCTGAGACTGGTCCATCTGGTACGCTTGCTGATATCAGTGATCATCACAATGCTTCTTCAGATCAAATTAGTATTTATGTTATTCGTGAAGGTGATTCTTTGTCCCAAATTGCAAAGATGTTTAATGTAACAACCAATACGATTGTATGGGCAAATGATATTAAACGAGGTGACTTTATTACTCCAGGGCAAACACTTGTTATTTTGCCAGTATCTGGTGTACGACATACGGTAAAATCAGGTGATACACTTGCTTCTATTGCAAAGAAATATAAAGGTGATTTTGATGAAATCCTTGCATATAATAGACTTTCTCCGGCAACTGAGCTTTCAACAGGACAGATTGTTGTTGTACCAGATGGTGAAATTGAAGCACCAAAGGTGACTGTTGCAGTAAAGGGCGTATCCTCAAGTAGTGCACAACCAAATTACAGTGGTTATTATATTCGTCCAACAAAGGGTATTAAGACACAAGGAATCCATGGCTACAATGGTGTTGATATTGGCTCTCCAACTGGTACGCCGATAGTTGCATCTGCAAGTGGTGAAGTGATTGTTGCCAGAACGGGTGGATGGAATGGTGGTTATGGGAATTATGTCGTCCTAAAACACCCTAATGGAACACAGACATTGTATGCACATAATTCAAGCAACATTGTTTCGCAAGGTCAGTGGGTAGTCCAAGGCCAAGTGATTGCATATGTTGGTTCTACTGGTAAATCAACTGGTCCACATATTCACTTTGAGGTTCGTGGGGCTAAGAATCCTTTTTAGGATTCCGAATACATTTTTTATATATAAAAACCGCATGAAATATTTCACGCGGTTTTTGCTTACGTATATATCATCTTTTTACGAAAACATCTTCGGTCGATATGCGAGGGCTTCGCTGATATGGTTTTGCTGTACATTGTCACTGTTCTCAATATCGGCAATGGTGCGAGCTAGCTTGAGGACTCTGTGGTAGGCTCGTGGTGAGAGGTCTAGGTTTTTGGCTGCTGTGTTGAGAAGCGTGCGCGTTTGCGAATCAAGTTTAATGTGTGCCTCAATACCACGTGTACTCATGCGACTATTGAGGCGTGGTTTACCAAAACGCTTTGTTTGGCGAGTGCGTGCGTTGCATACCAATTTGCGTACTGTATCACTTTCACTCTTCCCTACTCGCTTCTCGCCGAGCGCATCATAATCAATCTTTGGTACTTCAATCCACATATCAATTCTGTCTACTATTGGTTTGCTTACTTTACGAGAAAACCTGCGCTCGGCGATTTCATCATGGAGGTCACTTGTTTCACTTGGCGGATTGAGTGCGGCGATTAAAATAAAATCTGCAGGGAAGCGTGCACTTCCCTTCGCACGCGAAATGGACACTGTCTGCTCTTCAAGTGGCTCACGTAGAGAGTCAATGACACGGCGGTCAAACTCCGGAAACTCATCAAGAAAAAGGACACCTCGATGCGCTAAAGTAATTTCACCCGGTTTTGGATATGTGCCTCCGCCAACAAGAGAGACATGCGAGGCAGTATGGTGTGGCGAGCGAAATGGTGGCGCGGAAATGAGCCCTTCACGGAGAGCTCCTGCAACCGAGTGTATTGAAGTAACTTCAAGCACCTCTTCGTATGAAAGTGGTGGGAGTATTCCAGCAAATGCTTTTGCAAGCATTGTTTTACCTGTGCCAGCAGGTCCAAAGAGTGCTATATTGTGCCCGCCTGCAGCAGCAATAGTAAGACCACGCTTAGCATTAGCTTGTTCACGAATATCCGCAAAATCTATCAATGGTTTGATAATATTTTTCTCTATGAATGTTTTCGGGTGTGGTGCAATCGATTCTTTATCTGTTTCTTTTTTGAAATGAGTGATGATGTCAGTGAATGAATGTACAGGGAAAATAGTAATACCGTCGATGAGTGCTGCTTCGTATGCATTTAGATCTGGTACATATACTTCTTTGAATCCTCGTTCACGCGCTTCAATAACAAGTGGCAGGACACCAGTAATGGGACGCAGTGTACCATCAAGTGAAAGCTCGCCAAGGAATAATTTGTGTTCTGGATCAAAGAGAATCTCTTCACTGGCAAGCAGATAACCAAGTGCAATGCCGAGGTCAAAATTTGCACCTTCTTTTTTCATGCCAGCTGGAGCAAGTGACACGATGATTTTCTGATTCGTACTTTTGGGAGACGTAAATCCTGAATTTTTAATTGCAGCACTTACTCTGTCTTTTGCTTCTTCAACTGCTTTATCTGGCAAGCCAACAATGGAAAAATTGTATAGCGTTCCTTTTGTAATATCTACTTCAATGGTGACGATATGTGCATCAAGGAGATATGTCTGTGCGCTGTATACTTTTGAGAAACTCATGGTATATATTGTAGCAAAGACTTTTATAATAAAAACCGAAGCACTGTGCTTCGGTTTTTATGTATTATTCTAATTCAGATTCTTTTTCTATATTTTTCTTACTGGTTCGTGCGGCTGGATTTGCATTGAGTCGCTCTGTTTCTATAGGAGAAACATCTACTTCATCAATACCGTACGTGCCCTTTTCAATTCTCTCTAACGCACCATTAATATGAATTAATCTAATTTCAAGTTGTTTTAAAATTGCACTATTTGTTTCAAATGCAACATCAGCATCACTGCCATCATTTGCATCTGCACTAGCATTTTCTAAATCAGATGGTCGTGGTTCCCAATCTGCCGGATTATCCGGATTTACACGTCCGACACTTGCAAGCTCTTTCTCAAGTGTTGCCTTCTCCTCCTCAAGCATTGTTTTGTATTTTTGAATGTCTATTTCCATAGGATTAGAGTATAGCACGCATTATCTCTTTATTGAATATAGGTATTATTGTGTACGTAAACGGGCACGTATTTCTTTATAGGCTTCTTCTGTAGTGGTGATAATAATACGATTTCCATTGACAATTCCATAGAGTAATATAGTGTTTCCTTGTGCATCTTGAACAACACGAACATCGGTATTATCAAGTATCGTATCAACAAAAGGAGTGCCGAGAGATGTGTAATTAAGTCCTGATAGTGCGAGTGTGCCAAAGAAAGATTCGATATCATAGGGTAATGTTTCTTCCCATGACAGCATGCCATTAAATGCATTTCCAAACGTGTCACTTTGGAGAATAATGAATGGTGACGGTTGTGGTGCGCCATAGATGCCCAACATAAAGGTGTCTTGTAGACTGCGTAAAAATGGTACTGGTATTTGTGTTTTTATTTTCTCAAATAATTGTCGTGTTGTTATGAGTCGCTCAACAGTCTCTCCACTTGTGGTAATGAATACATGTGTGATGGTTTCATCTTTTGGTATATTGTCCGCTATTACTATACCGAGGGAGTTTCCTTTTATATTAACATCAGTTATTTGTTTTTCATTTTCTACAAAGAACAATGCTTGTGTTTGAATTGTCGGTCCATCTGTGACGTGTGCTTCTTTGCTTTGAGTGTAATAGATCCATGAAATCCATACACTGCCACTACCGACGATAAGTAAGAGAAATACAACGGAAATACGTACTATCAAGCCACCTCGGCGTGGTTTTTTTTGTTTCGTATAAATAGGTTGTGCGAGTCCTCCTTGTGCTTCCCTTTTCTTTCTCTCTTGTAAGGCAATATCTGTTTTAGATGTATTGTTATTCCGCATGACACTTGAAAGATCTCTATCGAGTGTACGTAGGGGTGTTTCGTTTCCAGGTAAACCACTTCTCTTTTGTGGTTGTGATTTAAATTGACGACGCATTTCTCGTTCCGCAATTTTTTCTTTTGGAACATGTGACTGTCGCCATGTTTTATTTTCATCATCTTTTAGTGCTTCTCGTGACAGTTCATTTGAAAGCGTGTTATCAATAACTGATTGTGCCGATTGATTCTCTTGAGGTGTTCCAGTGCCTGGTCTAGTGCGCTCTGGTACCTGTTGTCCTTGTGCACGTGCGACATCGTCATCGTATGTACGTATGTGTGGAATGCTAGTCTTTTCTAATGCAGATGATTTTTGTGGTGCACGAGAGATGATATCATTTCTGACATATCGAGTTTGTTGTATTGATTCAAGGGTATCTCCGTATGCTGGTAATGGAGCCTTTTTTTGTACTGGCGGCACTATTTCTCTTATTGGCTGCGGTGGCGTCTTTTTTATTGGCAGTGGCTGTGGATTTTCTTTTTTGGGTTCAGGTGTTTTTGTTTTATTTTTTATAGGCGCTTCTGTCGGTTTTTTTGGTAGAGTTGTAGGGTCGTCTTTGGTGAGTTCGGCAAGGTCAGGTGCAATCGCATCTTGTAAGCTTTGTGTGCCGATTTTACTTTCCTCAATGTCTGGTATGGTGGCTACTCCATCATCTTCTGTTTCTTTTGGTTTTTCCCCTACTCTGGGTTGTGGTGCGGGTACTGATTTTGTTGTATGTGTTGGTATATCTTTTTTTGATGGGGTAATGCCATGTGCAACAGTGACGTCTTCTGCATAGGTATGTATTTGTTGTAGTAGGTCATTTTTTTGAACCACTTCTTTTTGTGTTGTTGAAAGAGACTCTCTTTTTTGGTTAAGAAAATCAGGTCTTGTATCAGAGCCAGGAAGTATATATTTTTTTTGTGATTGATTGGCACTATTCTCTTTACGAGATGTATTCTGTGCAGATGTGTCCATTACTACTAGAATACTGTCTTTTACGAGACTGGTCTAGAAAGAAACGTGTACAATAAAAGATTATTTTGCTTTCACTCCCTTTTTTTCTGCATACTGTGGATCGCGTGCCTTCAAAGAAAGCTTCAATCTACCACGATCATCTACTTCAATCACACGTACAGGAATACGTTCTCCAATAGAAAGCACTTCTTCTGTTTTTTGTATTCGGAACGGTGCGATTTCTGAAATATGAAGTAAACCATCAGTGTGTTCATTGAGACTAACAAATGCACCAAACTCAGTAATGCGTACCACAGTACCTTCTATGTCTTCACCCACTTTAAATACATGGGTCATATCTTCAATAATTTTCTTTGCTTCGTTAGGACCATTCCCTTTTCCAGTAATACTGACAGTACCATCATCTTCAATATCAATTTCAGTTTGTGTCTTTTCACGAATGGCATTTATCGTTTTTCCTCCTGATCCAATGATTGAGCCGATATGATCTGGTGCGATTTTCACAACAATAATTTTAGGTGCACGTGTGGAGATTGAACTTCGTGGCTCTTTGATTGCTTCTGTGATAACACCAAGTATATGCATGCGTGCAATACGAGCTTTTTCTAATGCTTCTTTTAATATGGCGAGAGGAATACCAGCCACTTTTACATCCATTTGTATTGCGGTAATACCTTTTTCTGTACCAGCAACTTTAAAGTCCATATCACCGTGATGATCTTCAGGACCCTGTATATCGGTGAGTACTTTATACGTACCTTCTTTGTTCATCATGAGTCCTGATGCAATACCAGCAACAGGGCGTGTAATTGGCACACCGCCATCCATGAGTGCAAGTGTACCTGCACAGACTGAGGCCATTGATGTTGAACCGTTACTTGCAAAACATTCTGAAACTAATCGAATTGTATATGGGAATGTTTCTTTGGGTGGGATGACAGGAAGGAGTGCTTTTTCTGCTAATGCACCGTGACCAATCATGCGTCTATTGGTACCTCCTACTCGTCCTGTTTCTCCAGGAGCAAATGGTGGGAAATTGTAATGATGCATGAAGCGTTTATCGCCGGTTTGTTCCATACCATCTAGGATAAGTGAATCATTTGGTCCGCCAAGTGTGAGTGCATTAAAGACGTGTGTACCGCCACGATAGAAAATACCACTACCATGGAGCTGTGGTGATAATCCACCCGCTTGTGCAAAGAGTGGTCGTACGGTGTCAAAATCACGACCGTCTGGTCGGCGATTATTTTCTATTGCTTCATGATGAATGAGCGCGTCTATCGCTTCTTCAAAGTATTCTTCAGCAAGTGAAAGTGATTCCTTAGGAAACTTCTCTTGTACAAAAGCGCTCCATTCGGATCCAAGTGTGTTTATAGAATCTTTTCCAGGAGTGTTGCTCATAACAGCGTCAGATAATTTTGGTGAGATGTGTTCGTTGAATGTACTTTTTATTTCTTCTGGGAGTGACGGCTTTGCAAAGACTTTTTTCTCTTTACCACGTTCGTTTATAATAGCTTGTTGCCATGCTTGTATTGCTTGTATTTCTGTCTCTGCTTGTGTGAGTGCGTCAAGAATAATTTCTTCGGAGACTTCTTTTGCGCCTGTTTCAATCATGTTAATCTTTCCTGCAACACCACATACAGTAAGATCTGCGTGTGCATTTGTACGTGTTGTATAGGTTGGATTTACTGCAATAGCATTGTCTGTATGGACAATGCGCACAGAGCTTACGGGGCCATTCCATGGAATAGATGATGTGCCGATAGCAAGAGATGCGCCAATCACCGCGAGTGTGTCTGGATCATATTCGCCAAGTGAAAGGACAGTCACAATAACTTGAATGTCTTGTCGGATCCATGAATCAAAGAGAGGTCGAATCGTGCGGTCAATAACACGTCCAGATAAGATAGCTTCTTCACTTGGTCTTCCCTCTCTGCGCATGAATCGACTACCGAGTATGTGTCCTGATGCATAAAAACGCTCTTCATACTCTACTGAGAGTGGTAAATAATTTGCGTTACTTTCACGTTTTGACATAACTGCAGTGACGAGGAGTGTTGTTTCCCCAGAGCGCATGATCACTGACCCGTCTGCTTGATCTGCTAAATTATTAAAAAGAGCAGTAATAGCTGAATCGCCGACAGTAAGTGTGTATTCTTTTTGTTCCATATGGATTATATGTGTGATTATTCTGATCCTCAGATTGCAGATTTGTTATCGCGTGCAAACCTGTATATCTAAAGACCAGAGATGAATAATATTTCTTATACCATATCAGTATCATATGGCGCGTGCAATAAAAATGCCATACAGATCTTTATGTATGGCATTTTTTATTTTTATGAACGTTTCCAAAATCTACTTTGTCCTATTAAATAGCGGTGGGCATTTACATCGAGGTCAGTAAAGTCATCAACAAATTCTTTGAGACGACTCGAAGTGGATTTACCGAAAGATACGGCTTCTACTTGGCACCCCTCATTCATTTGTAGATATTCCACCAACGGTACGTAGTCTCCATCGCCGGACACAATAATAACAGCGTCAATTTTCGGTGCCATAGTTATTGCATCAACAGCAAGGCCAACGTCCCAGTCTGCTTTCTTTGCTCCGCCGGCAAATATTTGTAAGTCTTTTGTCTTTGTTTCAATTCCTACTTTCTCAAGTGCTTCGAAGAAACCTTGTTCTTCACCTGATTCAGTCGTAATAACGTAGGCGATTGCTCGTACGAGCTTTCGTCCTGAAAGGATATCTTTTACTACTTGTCCAAAATTAACCTTTGCGCCATAGAGGTTTTTTGCACTGTGGTAGAGGTTTTGTGCGTCAATAAAAATACCAACACGTTGTTCTTTATGTTTTATAACTCCCATAGTATTAAAATAATGTTGTTAATAGCCTTTTCGTGCGACTTTTTTATATATAAAAAACGGAAAGGCAAAACGTATACATGCTTCAGTGTGTATAGTATACACTATCTTTACATAAGGGTTTGTTTTTGTAATTTAAAAATCTCCGTATGCCGGAGATTTTTAAGTTTATTTCTTTAAACTAAGCTTTTTGAGGATTGATTGATATCGTTTTGGGCTTTTTTTCTCGAGGTATTTTAAGTGTTTTCTTCGTTCAGCAACCATACCGAGAAGTCCGCGACGTGAATGCACATCTTTTTTATTTTTCTTGAGATGTGTTGCAAGCGCCTCAATTTGCTTTGACAGAATAGCGATTTGTGCGTCACTAGAGCCAGTATCTGTCTCGTGGACACGGGTTTTCGCAATTGCTGTTTCTTTTTTCTTCTTTGTAAGCATGAGGTGTATTGTAGCATATTACCACTTGCCTTGTCAACAAGAAGCATTCCCTGCATAAGTATCCTATAATAAAGACATGACTCAACTAGAGACTTTGAAAACAGAGTTCTTGGAATATATTGAAATTGAACGAGGACGCAGTATTCGTACAGTACGCAACTACGACCACTATCTTTCACGTTTTTTACATGAAACACATATAGAAAATGCGTCTGATATTACTGATGATAAGGTTCGTACTTTTAGAATATGGCTGAATCGTCAAGAAGGACGTGGAACTGACGGCATGAATATGACACAAACAATGAAAAAGAAGACGCAAAACTATTATCTCATTGCACTTCGCGCTTTTCTTAAATATTTAGCACGTCGTAGTGTAACTTCCCTCTCTCCTGAGCGTATTGATTTAGCCAAAACACCCGATCGCTCTATTGATTTAATTACTGCCGATGAATTATACCGTTTACTTGAAGCGCCACAAGGAAATGAGATACGCCAGTTTCGTGACCGTGCAGTATTAGAATTGTTTTTTTCAACAGGGCTTCGAGTGTCGGAATTGTGTGCATTAAATAGAGATATTGATTTAAGTCGTGATGAAATGACGGTGCGTGGTAAGGGTGATAAGGTACGCATTGTCTTTTTGTCTGATCGTGCAAAGAAGGCGATAAAAGAATATCTAAAAGTACGTGCTGATATGGAAGAAGCTTTGTTTGTGGGACATACAAAAGAAAAAAGGCGCAGACTCACTCCCCGTTCTATTGAGCGTATTGTGCATCACTATGCACTGCAAGCTGGTATTTCAAAGAAAGTAACACCACATGTGATTCGGCACAGCTTTGCTACCGATCTCCTTTCAAATGGAGCTGATTTGCGTAGCGTACAAGCGCTTCTCGGGCATGCACATATTGGTACTACACAAGTATATACGCACGTAACAGACATACATTTACGCAAAATCCATAAGGAGTTTCATGATAAAGGGAGAAAATAATAAACTCGTTATGACTTCTTTATATAGAAGGCTTCTACTTAAAGTAGTAGAAGTTTTTGATTTTTATATAGTATTAAACTCAATACCTTTTTCTTTAAGAATTCCTGCCGTTTTAGCGGGAACGATCCATGTAAGTGCATCAAAATGATCTCTTGGCATACCTGCAAAAACAGGATCTTCCCAAAAAAGACGAGCAATAGTAGATCGATTTTCTCTATGTAAAGAATCAAGTTTGGGGTACCTGTCAATGCCTAGTAGTTGTGTTAGTGTAGTTTTTTCTGGATCACTTCTTAATAAGGTGGACTCAATCGCCTTACATTGTGTGATTGGTTGTAAAAATTTGTTTTGTATTTTCTTTGCAACAGTTGTATATGTTCAATTTGATTTCTTATTTTTGCTGAAACAAACATTGTTGCTAAGAATAATGTTTTTGAGTTTGAATGTTCTATTTGTGCTTTACGTAGAGTTGTTAGTCCTTTTGGCGCACTGGCAAAGATTCTACCGACTGGCTTACCAAAAGACCTAAGATATACAATATCAATGTCATGTTTAAGTGCGAGTTGTACTGCTTTGAAGGTGATGGCTGATGATCGTAAAATAAGTATTTTCTTTATCCTTCGTGCGGAGTATTCTTTATGTTCTTTAGTCTTGAGGGAACTGAGCATGATCCTCTCCCCTGTTCCCCGAATACAAGTCCCGTATGTGTAGATTATTATATCCTTTATTTAATTATGGGCTCTAGACTAGCTAACACATGCTAAACTAGAGAATATGTTGAAAAGAAAAGCTCGATTAGGAAAAAGTAAAATCAAGAAATTGGTGGAATGTTTTGTTGCAGATGTATCAGCAACACAAGCAGGA